>Ga0078972_1000918_pt1 | contig 65419 bp, 68 predicted proteins | sample YelNatPaOPGAMG01_FD_67568 | JGI IMG/M metagenome (GOLD analysis project Ga0078972, IMG submission 67568) | Hot spring thermophilic microbial communities from Obsidian Pool, Yellowstone National Park, USA - OP-RAMG-01 (SPADES assembly) (version 2) | ecosystem: Environmental > Aquatic > Thermal...
TTCTTTCATAGCTTCGTAGGAGCTTGCAATTCTCCTCATAGAAGCTGTATTATAGAAGGAAGCCTGAGCATAGCAAAGATCAACGTAGTAGAAAATATCAACGTTGGAAATCAACGTGGAGCCATAAGGAGACATAAGAAGCCATAAGAAGCTACTTGATAGTAGCCAAGGAAGCTAAAAATGCTTCTCTAAGGGAAGCAGAGCATGGATAAAGCTTTCTTCAATAATTATAAGCTTCCCATAGGCTTGCCTAATTCTTTGCTCAGTTATTTCAGAGCCTTCTAGGATTATAAGGCTTACACTCGCAGTACTCCGGCTTTAGCCTTGAAAAAAACCTTCTTCTAATTGAGCCTCTTAATTTCAGCCTCGATGGTTGAGCCCTCGACGGCGACCCAATTAAGGCTTCCAGCCGATGCCAAAGCCTTGAAAGACCTGTCCCAGACGCCCTCCGTCCGGGAACTTTTAGGCCCCTCCAAAGGCTTATATGAACCCTATTTCCTTACTGTGATATGCCCAATTCTCGGCCTTTTCTTAAGGGCGATATGCCCTACCCTAGGCCTTTTAACTCTTTCTCGAAGCTCGCCCTCTTCACCCATTTTGTTATCGATATTGTATGCGCTTACAGTTTTATCAGTGATTTTGCGACTTTGCTGCGTTAAATGATTTGATGCCTTCATCGTCCTTCCCCTGCCTCGAGGCCTCTTCGCCTTTATGCCATTGGATTTAAGCTTAATCTTATAAAAATACTGTATAAGCTTACACTTTTATGAGTTTCGCGCGCCTCTTGTATGGCTCCACCTTTTCAGGTGGCTGCACGTGGATTTCAAACGGCTCCTTTATCCCTGAATTCCATAGTTTAAAATGCACTTTCGCAGGATCCCCCTTCGTAACTATGAGGACGTCGATATCGCTTGAATAGGTGTGTCTATTCTCCGCCACGGAACCGAAGAGGAATACCTCGGCGTGCTGATCCATTCCGCCAACGGTCTCCTTGATAATTCGCAGGTATTCCTCTAAACGTTTAAAGACTTCCCGCCTTTTCACAGCCCTTTCAACTAACGGTTTATGCGACGTCCTCCATCACCCTCTTAACAACGTCCAACAATCTCTCCGCCTCTTCCCTCTTAAACTCCCTCATCACGTATCTAGAAGTTATATATGCGTCTTCCAGCGTGTCCAGCTCTAAAAGGTATCTGTCCAGCAAGCTCCTTATAGCTGATTTCCTATCCTCCATCGATAAATCTGATAACATCTCCAAAAGGCTCCTCACGCTGCGCGTCTCAGGATACTCCACCCCATTAGCCAGTATCCTTGATTTAAGGTATAGCTGCAAAGCCTGCTCAAGGCTGAAAACCGCGAGGCCGTAGAATCCGCTCCTTATCTGATATTCCGAGGTCTCTAGAAACTCCCTAGACCTTTTCATCAAATGCTCAACCTCATCTCTACGGCTCACAGCCATCAACCTCTAACGGAACCTCGTCAAAATTAGTATTAAAACTAAGGTGGGATCGAGGAGGCCCCCAAGACGTTGAAGTGCGCCATCTCGAACCATCTTCAGGAGGGCCCTACTACCCAATGACGTCCCCGGGAATACCGTATACATTCAGGCTGAGATTTCCATCAAGTTGAGGAAGATTAGGAATCTAGGGTTAACCGAGTGGAGCGGTGAAGTGTACGAGTCCTCCAACGCCGTAGTTAACAGTTTCAATATGGATGGATTTAAATAGACATAAGTTGTAGTGTATGTTTATGGAAAGGTTTTATTATTAAGGTTATTATTGGGGCTATTCAATGTTGGGGTAAGCATGGTAAAATAAGGGTTGTTAAAAGGTGTCAAGAAGCTTATATCAGTTTAGAGCTTACAATGTAAGGCATGGCTACAACGTTAGTGGGTTCCTTGAAGCATATAGGCTTATGCTTCAAAGGGCTATAGATGAAATATGGATTGGAATCAGATGGATTGAAAAGCATAATAGTAGGGGAAGGAAGAGGCTGATCCCATTAATCCCTAAAGGGAATAACTTTAAACACCATTATCTGAGAAGTATTCTGCTCGAAGACTGGGGCTATTCCAAACACTATGTTGACTCCGCGATAAAACAGGCGTATTCGATAATAAAGTCTTGGAGGAGGAGCTATATTAAAGGGGAAAGGAGAAGGCTGGAGCCGATCGTAAGGAAGAGGTTTGTCAGGATAAAGGAGACGCTCTACAGCTTTAAGGATGGAAAAATAAAGGTGAGCATTAAGCCATACGAGGAGTATTTAGAGTTCGATGTTTCAAAGGCCTGGTTTCTAAGCAGGGCTGAAGGAGAAATGGGTGAACTAATCCTAAACGAAAAATACCTTACAATAACCTTCAAGTTTAAGAGGAGGAAGGATGAGGCAAGAGGTAAGATTGCTTGGGATTGCAACGAGAAGAGCCTCGACGGATTCAGCCCGGAAACAGGCTGGACTAGAATAGATTTGACAGGGCTATTCCATATTCACAGGGTCTATGAAATAAAGAGGAGGAGGCTTCAGCAGGAAGCGTCGAAGAAGCCATCCCTCAGAAGAGTTTTGGCGAAATATTCTAGGCGTGAGAAGGATAGGGCTAAGGACTTTATCCATAAGCTGACGACTTCTATAGCAGGAAGGTTTAAGGGCTATATTCATGGATTTGAAGGCTTAAGAAAGAATAGAATGCTTAATGGCTTAAGAAGGCATAATAATAGGAATATTTCAAAGAGCGACTGGAAAACCATTATAGCCCTTATGGATTATAAAGCTAAAACAGTTATCCTCAACCCTAAAAATTCTACGAAGAGATGCTCCAAATGTGGGATGGTTAATGCCCCGAAAGGAGCACTATACATTTGCAGATGTGGGTTGAGGATAGATAGGCAGCTGAACGCTGCCATAAACCTGTACCTTCAGATGGAGGGTCTTCCTCCATCTTTGAAGCTCTTCAGTGAGCTTATGAGGGGGTGGAGAGGGTTCACCCAGACGGGGGATGAGGCTGATGAGGGCTTCGATGAACTCGTGAGGAGCCCTAGGCTGATGAATCCTCAGAGCTACATATGCCTATAAAAGACTATGTAGCTTAGAACCCTACCTCTATGCTCCTCAAATCTCGATCACTTCTCCAAGCTTCACGTCTGGTTTCAGGTCCCAGAACCATTCGTCCTCTGAGATGGACACCCTCCTCGCCTTAAGCCGAGATAAGATCGCCGTCTTCTCCCTGACCAGGGAGGCGTAGAACCCGTCGTCGAATATCGGAATCCCCTCATGGATCACGTCTAATAGGATGGGTGGGAAGAACTTTGCCTCCTCAGGGTTGAGGGGTAGAAAAGAGGTATGCGTGTCGACGCCGTTCCTGTAGAGCCAGTCCAGTTCCTCCCCTATTCTATCTATGGATTCTACCTTTAAGAGTTTATCAAGCCTCTCCCCCAGGTTCTCCACGCCCTCCATTATCACGAGCATGTCCACATCGCTGTCCTCCCTGGCAGTTCCCCTGGCGACGCTTCCATAGACGACTATGCTTCTCACATTCGATATTTTTCTCAGGATTCCGATGGAGGCCAATCCTATCAGCCGGCAGTACCTCCCCTGCTTGAACATCCACAGGTTAGTTATCTTACCGGAGAGTATGTATATTAGGACTTCCGGGTCGCATAACCTATAGATCCTCCTCCTATTGGATCGCCCATGGACGTACAGGCATCCCATCCCCTTTAACTTCGCCAGGGCCGCTTTGGCCATCGCCGTCGACTTGGAGAGCCTGAGGGCATCCTCGAAATGGAAAGCTTCTCCCCCAAAATTCACGTGAAGGTCGGTGTAGAGTTCTCCGATCCACCTGGGAAGCCACATAAGTTAACTATATATTAACCTTATATTTAACGCCTTCGGAGGCCAGCCGCAAGGAAAAGCCTGAAGCCCCTCCATCCCAGCCTTAACCGGGGGGCTCTCTAAACTAAAAGAGGAAGCCCCAGGGTTGCACAGCCTCATGACCGACCAAACTCGAAAGGATCGAACCTGACGGCTACGCATTTACTCGATCGCCACAAATAAATCTGAAAAGCTGCGAATCCGCGGAGCCCACGAGGCCCGTCGATAAATAGTAAAGCCTGACCCCAGTCAAACCAGGGCTTACAATCGATGCCTCGCTGTTACTTTTAAATACCACTCAACCGCTATGGTTTCTGGGTTACCCATGGAAGAGGTGGAGGTTCTCAGGGAGAGAGCCTACTCATTCCTAAGAAATGCCAAACGGCTCTACGAAGAAGGGGAATACGATATAGCAGCTTTCTGCATCGAGCAGTTCTGTCAACTATTCCTAAAGTATAAGCTCCTGGTGAAGGTTGGGGCCTACCCCAGGACTCATTCGCTTATGAGGCTCTTGAGGGAGTTGGACTCAGCAGCCCCTGGTGGAGGCTTATCCTCCTTCATAGACTCCGAGTTGATGTCCATTACGAGGGTAGAGGATGCATATATTGTTTCAAGATATTTTCCTAGGAGATATGAGAGGGGTGAGGTGGAGAAGCTGCTCGCCTTCGCCGAAAGGTTCGAGGAGGCTATAAAAGATGTTTAGGCAGTATATAAAGTCTGGAAGAGAAACCCTGGAATATCTTAAAAACTATGAGGAAATAGCTAGGAAGGTTAAAGAAATCCTGGAGGAAAAGCATGAGGGCTTCAAGGTCTTCGTCTTCGGATCCGTCTTAAAGGGTAAGGCCACTGCTTCCAGCGATATAGACCTCCTAATAGTATCCGATGAGATCGCTGGAGACAAGGATGAAGCGGCAAGGTTGAAGGCCCAAATCCTGAAGAGGATAGGCCTCGGGGTGCCATTGGAAATCCACGTGGCAACGGAAAAAGAGTTTAAATGGTATCTCAGATTCATAGACGAGCTAAAGGAGATCACCTAAAACCGAGGCCAAGAGAGACGGTCAAGGAAGAAACTGAAAAGATATATTCCAATTAATCAATTAATTAGATATATATGAATAGACTTTCGTAGCATCCCTGATCGTTTAAGATATTCCCATATGCCCACGATCTTACTCTCTAGGACGGCTTTAACGGGAATTAGGATCGCTCAGCAAGGGGATCGGAGATCTAGGCCCTGCTTCTCTCCCCTTCCCTACGGCTGGTCTTCTGAAGGATTCCAGCCATGCAAAGAACCTTTCAACTGTATACCTAGCAATTGTTATTTGATCGCCTCCCTCGGATTCTTTGCTTTATAGAATAGGGTATGCCTGGCATGCAAGATTCAGCTTCTGTACATGCTTGGGCTCAAGCTCCTAGGAAGCCTGGTGGGATGTTGAATGCACCAAACACCTTCCCGATAAGCCATGTGGACTCTGAAGGTCGTGAGGACTGAGCTCTGTGTGGGATCTGACATGTTGGCGAACTAGTAAGATGGGCTTTCTTTAACCAGTACCTAGATTAATCCGCCGATCGAAACTGTAAAGTTGTTTCTTTCGAACATCTCCTTTATTTTAGTTAACTCTTCGATGGTTGGGGGCTTCAAATCCTCCAACTCGTACGGTAACCCTAAATTAGCGTATTTCCCAGCACCTAGGCTGTGGTATGGTAGTAGATCAACCCTCACTCTTGAATCGAATTGGATTAAAAAATTCAGTGTGGATCGGAGATTCTCTTCACTCATGTTATGCTTGGGAATTAATGGGATCCTGGCGATAACCTCATATCCAGATCTAACCGCCTTCTCAAAGTTGTCCAGGATCACCTTATTATCCTGCCCGGTAAATTCTCTGTGTAAAGCAGGGTCGATGCACTTGATGTCGTATAGGATTAAGTCGCATAAATCGAAGACTTGTCTGGCATCCTCCCAAGATGCGAAGCCGCTCGTCTCTATCGCGGTGTGGATGTACACTCTCCGCAATTCAACCAACAACTCCATTATAAATTCTCTTTGGAGCAAGGGTTCCCCGCCACTTAGTGTCACTCCTCCACCCGAAGCCCTATAGAAGGGTTCATCCCTCAGGGCTTCCTCCACAACTTCTTCAACTGTATAGTGGCGCCCTATCTGCTCGTAAACGTTGGGTTCATTTTCGATGGCGTAACCATGCTTAGTGTATAACTCATTTTTTATCCTCTCCCATTCCTCGAGGGGAACCGCCCTACCCGGAAGCATGGATGAGACCCTCTGGCTGGTTTTCAGCTTATCCTTATAGACAACTACTTCCGGGTATGGATTCCAAGACTCCCTGAATAGTGGATTATGTATGTGCGCGGGCAGTCTATACCGCCGAGTCCATGTTGAGGGATCCTCCATTATTGGAGTAGTTGGAGAGGGATGAGATTAAATTCTCTGATCCCTGGAGGGATAGTGTAGGGGCTCCTCTTCGGAAGCCTAGTATCCCGAGGATGGTCTCAGCCGCATCTAGGACTAATTCGACGTACTTCTCTTTATCGTAGTATCGGCGGCTTCTATCCATTACGTCGACTGAGACTACGCGTCTATACGGGTTTCTATGGTCCTCGTTCACGTATATGTACTTCACCGCTTCCCCTATCCTCGGTTTTCCTCTCTTCTGAAGGATTTGTAGGGCTGCCACCACATGCGGGAATAGTCCATCATAGTCTTTAACGGGTTTTCTCAACGCCTTAGCCACGGCGAGTTCCTCGACGGGGATTTCTCCTCTGCGAACCCTGTTGCAGGCTTCCTCCACGTATCTGCAGGCCTCCCGGTATCGGCTCCCCTGGATCTCCTCGATGGATTCAGCGTCTAGGAGGATCTCCATCAACCTGGCCTGGAGATCTTTGATGAAGGGGGGTGTGTCGTGGCGGCGCAGCTCTATCCCCCTGTAATGGAGTCTGCCATCGGTGAGGACGCCGTAGTATCTGCGGGCGGCTCCTAAGCGTGGATCCGCTCCTCGGCTCAGCAGAGCCATGAATTTATAGTGGCCTTCCAGGGCCATGGGGAGGCCTAGCCTCTCGGAGATGGCCTCTGCGAGGCGTTTATATTCGTCTCCGGTGGCGCCCCTCTTCTTCACGAAGATGCTGTCGCTGTCGGCGTAGATGACCTCGTATCCCTCCTCTACGGCTATGTTCATAGCCTTAACCAGGTTTTCCCTTGCGATGCGGTTCACCTCCTCGTAGCAGGAGACGTTGCTGAAACGGTTTGCGAAGCATCCGGTGTACCCGTATATGCAGACGAGCAGCTCCTTGAGGGCCCTCTGCCTCTGGTCGCACCAATCGTATTCGAGGCTACCCCTAGGATACTCTTCGCGTAGATGCTTGAAGTATAGCCTGCGGATCAGGGTTTCCCTCGTCAACCTCGGGATTAAACCTTCAACACCCTGGTTTGAGGGGCTGGGAGACATGGTTTCATAGCTTATATTATGCTTCACGATTATATGGGGGTACATGGATTCGAAATCTAAAACGGCTACGTTCTCGTGGAGGCCTATCTTAGGGGAGAGGATCAGCCCTCCACGATCGGATAAAATGGCTTCCCTCACCGTCTTAACGTAGTGGAAGCTGCGCATTCGAGGAATCGGCATATCCCTCCTCAAAGCCTCGTAGCATTGCCTGCTATCTATGAGCCTTCCAGCGGGCCATTTGGCAGCCAGCCCTGGAGGAATATAGGCGAACCTGCAGCGTTCAACGATGCCCGCCAAGCCCAGCCTGAGGAAGGCCTTTAGATCCAGGAGGACTCGACCCCTATGAAGATGGGATATGGGCCTCCCAGGCTTCAATGTTCCAGGCGTCCTCCCAAGTTGGAGGTTGAAGCCTATCTCACGCGCCCTCCACAGTAGATGGGAGACCTTCTCCTCAACGTCTTCGGAGACTAGGAGATCCGGGTCTGAGCGTTGTATATGCTCCTGGAAGGCGGCGACCACCTCCCCCTCACTCCCCTTGAGGAGTTCAGGATCCCCCTCCCCTTCCTCGAGGATGGATATCCCCGATATTCGGCCTCCACCTCCCCTACGGCGGGGGACGGCTATAGGATAAAAATCGAATATTAGGATCTTGAACGGCGGCGGCTTAACCTCCCCTCCATCGCCTAGTATGGTCAGGGATGAGATCCCTCCATCCCGGGTATAGGAGAGCTCGGCCTTACATGTAGGCGGTAAGCCCCTCCGGAAGAGATACTTCTGGACGTGGAGTAGATCTATATTATAATAGGAGTCTATGCCATCCAGCCTCTTAAGGTCGCTGAGAACCCTCCTATAATTTCGGATGGAATCCACGTAGACATGTAGGATTTCACGTTCCTCCATGGACGGCGGGATACGCTTCACCTCCCATTCCACACATGTCACATGTGGATGGGCCTGTATGAGGCAGGCTAACTCCTCGCCGCCGCGGGAACCCCTGCTCCCCAGCCCTACATAGAGGTCAACTTCATATCCATCGGTTAACTGGAGTGTCTCCCCCTCCTCAGATTTAACCCATAACGCCGCCTTATCCCCTTCCATATAGACGTCGAGGATCCATCCGGTCACCCGGTGAAAGGCAGCCCCGGCCATATCCAGTTCAGCCCTCAACCCCTTCTCGAAGCCTCTCCTCAACCCTGTCCAGTCTGGAGCGTATATCCTCGATCTCCCTGAGCAGCTCCTCGATGATCCTCCGGTTATCCACGGCGGCCGTCAGCAGCATAGCCTCCATCGCCGTTGGAACCCCGGAGTTCCCCATGGCTCCCTGCTCCCTACCCCAGGCCTCCACAAGGCTGTCGAAGGCCCTTCTACATCCAATATCCATCAGGGCATCCCGATACGTCCTCTTAAGTCGATCCACCTCCCCTTGGAATAGGATCCTGAAGGAAGGAGTTATTCTACCCAAAGGATCACCTCCTAAACCATGTTTTAAGACGATCCCCCTCGAGGGTAGGCTTGGATGTTTAATGAGGTAAGCCGATGAACATCTCCTGCCGATCCTCCGGACGTATATTATGGCCGTGGCCTTATGGCCTAGATATCCCCCGCCTTCAGGCTTCACCTCCCCCAGGGCTGTATCCCCAGCCGGCCTGCATGAGGCGACTAAGGCCAGGTTATTCTCGGCGCAGACCCGCCAAAGCCTGTATACGATCCCCTGTAACCGCATGATCTTCTCCCCTCGAGCCCTGCCATATGCCCCTCCATCCGCAGTGAAGAGTCCAGCAATGTTATGAACCACCACGAGCCTGACATCCCTATCCCCCCTAACGAGGTTCTCCACCTCATCGGGGATCCCTTCCTCCTGCTCCTCCGAGAAGCCGCAGACGATGTAGATGCGATCCAAAGCCTCATACAAGTCGAGTTTAGCAGCTTTGACTAGGCGGCAGAGCAGATCCGTATCGAGCATCATCCTCCCACGCCGATAGTTGCCGCAGTTAACGTATACGCATTTGCCCTTGAACCCGGAACCCCCGGGGGAGAGGAGGCCGTTCACAACGATCTGATGGATTAGATGGTCGATCCCGCTCCCCCTGTCGCCGTAGAAGAGGTAGAACCGCCCCGGCTCTATCCCTCCCCCCAGCAGGGAATCCAAGCCATCATCCCCGGTGGTCATCCTCATCGAACCCCGCATCAACTTCAAAATCTCTAATCCACTCCGAAACAGGATGGAACCCTCCCAGCCCATCTCGATTAACCCTCCAAGACTGCTATGAGCCCGCCTCCAAAGCCTCTAAGAGGACCGCTCGGGGCCGATAGAAGCTTGGTGAAGGTGGCCTCGCCCCTGAACGTGCCGCCTGCGGAGGCTCTTCGAAACCGCCTCGCCGGAGGATCCTGGGGCTCCCCCCTGGAAACCTGAAGAGGGGCCGGCCATCCCCTCGATATGATCCTCCTCCGAAGGAGACGGCCCTCACCCTCATGGGCCCTCCTAGAGAGGCTATCAGACGCCCATCCGCATGAGGCCTCGACGTGGACGGGCATATCGATCATAGCGGCTCCAACCATGCCCTGAGTCTAGGATTAAGGGTCGACGAGGTGACCACGGACCCACCTATCCCGTTAACCGACTTAAAGATGAGAGGAAACTGAATCTTCCCTCACCCGGAGATCCGTTTTCAAGCCATAGTTGCATCGGGGTCGCCGGAATCCCCTAGGATCCGAGAAACCACGAAGGAGAAGGTAAGCTTTTAAAGGGCATCTCGGCATCCACTTCACCCTGTCATTCGATTTGGGGTGTGAAAGGTGGAACTCCGCGAGGTGATAGAGTCGAGGAGGGCTTACCGTTCGCTGGATCCCGTAGAGGTAGATGAGGATCTCGTAAGGGATCTCGCCTATCATGCTTCACTCGCCCCCTCATGCTATAATAACCAGCCGTGGCGCTTCATCTTCGTATACGAGGAGGATATGCTTCAAAGGTTGAAGACCGCGCTCTCCAAGGGCAACGAGTGGGCCTACAGGGCATCCATGATCATCGCAGTTCTCTCTAGGGAGGACTACGACTGCATCATAGGCTCGAGAAGGTATTACCTCTTCGACACGGGGATAGCGGTGGCCTTCCTCATATTACGCGCCACGGAGCTCGGCCTCGTGGCGCATCCCATAGCCGGCTACGATCCTGAAAAAGTTAGGTCCATACTGGGGATCCCCGGGGACGTAGAGGTGGTAACCCTCATAATCGTGGGGAGACATAGAGGCGAGGTCGACCCGATCCTAACTCCATGGCAGAGGGAGAGCGAGGCTAAAAAGCCGCCGAGGAAAAGCCTAAAAGAATTTACATCGTTGAACCGATACGGCTTTTAACCCTCTCCACGGCTGAAGCCGAGATTCTCAGCTTCCCCCAAGCTCTATCATCCGTAACCCTTAGGCTCGGCCGCGTCAAGCCAGCACCCTGGTAATGCCCATTTTTACCTCTCCCCCGTTAAGTCCTCTAATTCTGGTCTAAGCCCCTATCCCAGCTCAAACCGGCAGGCCGCGTATAAACAGGCTCAACTTACTTTCGTGTTAACAGATCTTATCAGACATAGGTTCATATCACCCCTAGAGACGAGGGTTTTCCTCCTACAAGAGTTGATATAGGAATAGGACGGGATATATTCAATCCATAAGATAGGATTAATCGCCCTTATCGACCATGAAATCGAATCTTCGCAGATGGAGGTTTAATGATCTATAAACTGAAGAGGCTTCGGATAACGTAATTTTTCGATGAAACCATAAGGCTTAAATTCTTTTCTAATCATGGATATTGTGAAGCCTCATCGAATAAGAGGAAGGTAAAGGATGTCCTACATTAAAAAGATAGTACTCGTAGTATTGCTCGCACCCTTACTATTCAATGCGTTATGCTGCATTTCAAACGCGGCTCCAAGCGGAACCATCGGAGCCCCATCAGGGACAGTCGCAGGTAACGTACTGGTTCTAGGCGGAACAGAAACCGTCACCATTGCATTCAAGAACTCGGCGGGAGCAGCTATTAACGATGTGGCCTCTACGATCCAATATATCACCCTCGCAGCCGCAAACCTTAACCCAAGCCGCGCCACCATAAATCCCTTAACAGCCACATGGAAAATATATCTCCCAGATAACACGCTTAGAGCTAGTGGAACCGTCACTGGGGCCTCTCAAAGCGCCATTTACTCACCCTACTCCACCACTCAGCCGGTCGAAATCTATACTTGGGCGATCGGGCCTCCCAGCGATACGCTCCCCGCCTACACGGATCCAAGTCAATTCAATAATGATCTTAGGGTCTTAAGGCCTGGAGAAACTATAAACCTTACGGTTACGGTGAAATGCAATGGTGTGGTTGGCGATTCGATGTTTTGGTTCTTCTTCAAAGCCACTGAGGCCCATTACTCAACTGGGAACTATCCAACGGACATCAATAGCATCGATAATGGTGATAGGGTAAATCTCTATTATTCAAAGGTGCCGCGAGGGGGCGACATACAATATTGGCTGCCTTTACATAACAGTTACGATCCATACGATGTGGATATCGGTACAGGCCATAATTTCGATCAAAATTCTTGGACGAGAGGTCCCACAACGCATGCGTTTGCTAAAGCAAATAAGATGGTGCATCAGAAACCTGAGGAGGATCCTAAAGATCCGCAAGATCCTACATATTCTTTCCATATATGCGGTATAAAATTTGATGACTCTAATAGGAACGGCGTATATGATGCCGACGTAGAGCAGGGGATCGATGGGATCACGGTTATACTTCTTGGTCCGGATAAGGAAAAACGAGCTGAGGAATACTACGAGGGAATGTTCATTTATCCTGAGCCGGAGAAGAATCCTCTAGAGACCGGCGAGAACCAGCTCAGGGGAAGCTACTGCTTCAATCTAGAAGATGTTAAACCTGGAACCTACACTTTCTACGTTAGGATAGAGGAGCCTCCCGGGAGGTATGCGACTACGCCGACGTTAATAGGACCTATAATCTTGGAAGCGGATGAGGATGGGCCTCGTGAGAGCCTAAATAATAACTTCGGTAATTCTCCACTGGTTCCATCGCCTAGGCCTAGTGTCCCCGTCGGCGGCGTCTTCAAACCGATGAATAAGCTTTCAGTTCTCACTCCTTACCTTGTCCTGGCGGGACTTGCCGGCATCGCATCAGCCATTGTCAAAAGGAGACGTTAAGCACGGACGGAACAACCCATCTTCCTATTTCTATTTTTATCTTTCAAATCCATTTTTCAACGGTGGAAATGGTCTCTGCCAGAGGAGATTTTTTTCGGCTGATGAGTTACTTGAAGGCTTACTGCTTGAAATCTTTTATACTAAATTATTAAAGGATTAAACTCGGTGTGGATTTATGCCGTTCTGTCCTAAATGTGGGGTGGAGGTTTCTTCTGACGCCGTTTACTGTCCCTCCTGCGGGGCGGATTTAACCGTTAGGCCGCCGGGGCGTCCCCCGGGGATTGGGGGGCCTCGACGTGGCGTCGCCGAGTTTTCATGGGGTAGGTCTTTCCGTTACGCTTTGAGGTACGTCCTATATGCGATTATATGGATCATCATCGGTGGAATAGTAATGGGGGTTGGGGTAGGCGCCATAGCGGCTTCGACGGTGCTGGGGGCGGGGGGAATTCCTATGTTCGGGGCTGGGGCGGCGGTGGGCATCATCATTACAATCATAGGGTGGATTATAATGGCCTTGGGTACGATGGCCTCCTACTTCAAGATAATGTCCAGGCTCATCTACGAGGCCACTTATAGGTCTCCCCTATAGCTTCTCCTTCCTCTCCCCGGGTTTTACGGGATCGATATTAGGATTAGGTGAGGTGGAAGTATCTCCGTCTCCGGTTTCTAATTATTTCCTTGGCGGTGTTGCTGTGGCGCCTCTTCTCCGGGTTCATCTCTCTGTATTATTATTTCCCTGCCTTCGATTATGGCTTTTGCAAGTTTCTCCCTTGCGGCTTCGACGATCCTCCAGACGGTGTTCCTGGAGACGCCCATCTCTAACCCCGCTTCTTCGAGGGACAGCTTCTCTATGTCGATGAGCCTTAGGGCTTCCACCTCCGCCACGTCCAGGTAGATGGGTTCCCCCTCCCCGTCTGGGGTGGGCTTGAACCTTTCAGCTATGGGTTGGGAGGCTACCGCTATGGGTTTAGGCATCCTCCCGATCCTTCCGCATCTATGCCTCCTCCGCCAGCAGTGTCCCGGCATAATTTATGGGATATAGCATAAAATTTAAATCCTTTACCGTCGAGGATATTTCGTGATAAATCACGAAATAGGGGTGATGTAGATGAGAGGATGGGGATGGTGGCGTACTCCCAGTGGATGGTGGTGTCCAATGCACCCATGGCCCCCCGCATGGATGCGAACGCGATGGTGGCATTATCCACCCTACCACGCCATGGAGCCCAGCGAGGAGCTGAAAGCATTGGAGGACGCGAAGAGAAGCCTGGAAGCCGAACTGGCGGATATAGCGAAAAGGATCGAAGACCTCAAAAAATCTATGCAAGAGGAAAGGTAAAACCTATGACGGATAAGCCCTTAAGGATCGCCGCCGCGACCACAGGCCACAGGAAACTCGACGACACCATAAACGAGTTCGGAGGCTCCAAGACCTTCACAATAATAGACGTTGAAAAGGGCAGAGTTAAAAACGTAGAGGTGACGGAGAATCCCTCAGCCGCTCTCAGCCACGGTAAAGGACCCGTAGCAGCCAAACACCTAGCGGATAAGGGGGTGGAAACAGTGATCGCAGGCGAGATAGGTCCAGGAGCCTCAGCTATACTCAAAGAACTCGGCATCAAGATAATCCTAGTCAAACCCGGAGAGAAGGTATTAGACGCATTAAGAGGGAAAGGCATAGTTAAAGAATAAAACCTTGTAAACCCGCCTATAGGGAATGAGAGGTGTAAATATATGGGATGGTATAGGAGATGGGGCGGCCGATCCGGGCCATGGCCGGGGGCAGGGCCCTTCAGCCATCTACCCCCATGGCAGAGGCCCGGCTGGCTCTACGGGAGGAGAACCTTCAATCCATGCATATTCACACCATGGATGGGATATGTTGGGGCGCCTATACCGATGGGCTCCAATCCTCCTCCGCAGATACCCTCCTACATGCAGAGGGAACCCTACTATCCGCAGTATCCACCTCAATACCTTCAGGGGAACATGCCGCAATACCAGTATATGCAGTGGACCCGACCGGTCGGTTATCCGCGGCCATTAACCAGTAGGGGTTAAAGGCTTGAGGAAGAGGATAGTTATCCCAACGGAGGATGAAGGCGCTTTAAACGGCAGGTTATCAGGGCATTTCGGCAGGTCACCATACTTCACGGTCGTCGAGATCGATGAAAACGGAGATATTTCAGATATCCAAGTGATCCCGAACCTAAGCGAACACTTCGGAGGCCCGGGAAGACCTTCAGATGAGATACTGAAGCTCCAGCCCGACGCCGTGGTCACCTATGGAATGGGGCCGAGGGCGTTATCCATCTTCCGGCAGGCTGGAGTAGCAGTGCTAAAAACAGATGCAGGCAGCGTCAAAGATGTAGTGGAGGCCTATAGGAAGGGAGAGCTCCAAGAACTCGTCGAAGGCTGCCACTATAGCCGGCATAGATGAAACCCGCCACCTAAAAGGGCCCAGCCGTATAGGTTGGAGGATATGGAGCAGATCTTCGAGGAGAGCCTTAAAAGATCGACGCTACATAAGGCGACTAACTTCACAATCCCGAAGCATGCACAACAGTCTTTTGCATTTCTCCTTCTTTTTCCTAGATAAGAGAACCTCTAGAAAATATTAGTGTCAATTAGAAACATTGTTCAGAACCCTTGACGCCCATATTTTTTGGATTTCATGTTGAAGTTTAACGGAGTCTACTCTGACATCTGAAAGTAATCCGTCGATTGCCTCCACCGGGTCGCCTTCAAAAGATAATCCTTCTCCCTCAAGCATTGAAGCCCATTGCGTAATAGCCTCTTCGGCAGCTTTGCTTAACGCCCCCTTCGCATAGCCAAACCTTCTCATCGCAAGTTCTCTGAACCGTTGTTCAAGCTTCTTGTTTATCTGAACTCGTAATGGCATTTCACAACCCATATATTAAGTGAGCGGAAACTCATATATTCCTTTTGCCATTATTCCATATAGTATCTTGCAGCCGCGCTATCATCGTAGAGTATGTGGAGGCATTGGTATTGGTTGATCTATTATTTGATCATGTTTGATGGTCCATCCAGGACAGACACTGCTAATGAGCGCTGTAAACTGCTGTATGGAGGTGATCTCCTGACTGTAGAATTAAAGTGAAACGAAGCTGATAGAGGGGGATTGAATACTGGGAAGAGCTGGGGAGAAGCGCAGTTCCTGAAAGGGCTGAGGAAGCTGGATAGGGCTATCTCGATTCCCACGAGGCCGCCCAGCGAGAGATGGGTCAAGCCGGCTAAGGGAGAGGCTGTAAACTTTGCTTACCGGATTTTCTCTAAAAGACTAGGCACTCATAGGGTTGAGCTTCTAACACGTTATGAAGGAGACGCCTTCTCCTCCGCTGGAGACGTGAAAGAGGATCCGCTGGGGATATTGGTGGGGCATCCCATGCGTATAGGAGCCGTCAAGGAGCTCCTAGAGGATTCAGGTGAAGACTGGTGGGTCGTTGAGGAACTATTACGTGGAGGTGAGATCGTGAAGGTCGAATACGAGGGGAATGAATACTATATGCGGAAGATAAGTAAGGTGGGCGGGCCAGGTCGAACTTGGGATCTCCACTCCATCATGGTTATATATATATCCTCGTTTCGGATCCGGGGGGCAGGTATATCGTGGTGGTGCTTGAACTGTATCCCGTTGAGGAGGCGGGCAGCTCATACCATCCATGTGGAAGCCATAGGTCATAACGGCCATCCATCGTATAAGTTATGTTATGGATCCTATATTGTTAAAGGCGGTTACTTGAGCCCAGGACAACGGTGTGGAGTCCCCGAGAAAGTTTATGCCTTGGACGAACCCGCTGATATGAGCCAGCCTATTTAGGCGGATGGTTACGGTGGCCAAGCTGGAGGGGGAGGCGTCGCGGCTACCCCCTTTCTGCGAGTATCCTGGAACCCAAACCCTTATCGTATAGGTTTCAGGTGTGAGGCCGTGGTTCAGCGGGAGGATGAAGTTGGCCGCATCAATAAATAAAAAAATGGTTTATCCATCTGCGGACTGTCGCCTGTGTACTATTATTTATTATCCTGGGTTCAAACGGTTAACGCTATGCCACTAGCCTTCGCCTCACTATCCGGGATCCGCCTGTAAGGCCTCTGCTCTGCTCGTACGCTGGGCCTTTAAATATGGGTTAAACTGAGTTTTCGCATCGCCGTGGTTGAAACGTGGATTTTTTATGAGAGGGGGGAATTTTGGCTTAATTTTGAAAAATCTTTTTATACTTTATTGGGTCTCAACGTGGCGGTAGACCCGGCTTCGAAGGTAGTCGCCGATCCAACGGCGATGAGAAGCGGTTTGAGGGAAAGCCTCAAAGCAGGTGGATTCAAATTGGTAGATCAGCCCTCCATCCTTTACGGTCCACATGACTTAACCGGGGGTAAGTGAGTCATATGGCTGAAATTCCAATCATAGTGCCATTGTTGTTGGCGGGGATCTTGTTCGGCTCAATTCTCCGTACGACAAAGGCCCGGATAACCGGAAGATTCACATTTTTAGGATCCCTACTCGGGGGTTTCGGAAACCTCCTGTACTCGCTCATTTTAAGTATGCTCCGGAAATCCCCGTCGGAGAATCTCCCAAGAGCCGTAAATGTACAAGCGGCTCCGGCTCCTAGTTCCCTCATCGTCACGCTGATATATGCTTTCCTCACAGGCTTCCTAATCGTCCTCACGGTTTTCGTCTCAGCCGCCTTGACCTTAAAGATACGGGGGAGGACCGTCCTTGAAGAATAATGAACCGGTCGTTGAAGTCGATGACGTAGTCAAGGTTTACACGACCGGAGGGGTGCGGTTTACGGCCCTACGCGGGGTTAAGCTTAGAGTCGAGAGGGGGGAACTTGTCTCCGTAGTTGGGCCTTCAGGAAGCGGGAAATCCACTTTGCTGCACATAATGGGCCTCATAGACAAACCAACCAGTGGGAAAGTCTTCTTCGAGGGCCACGACACCTCCCAGCTTGGGGAGGATAGGTTGGCGATGCTGAGGAACAGGCGTATCGGATTCATCTTCCAGGCATTCAACCTGATCTCCCGCCTCACAGCCCTGGAAAACGTTGAGTTACCCTTAATCTCTCAAGGGATGGATCCAAAGGTGCGTCGAAGCTACGCGATGAAGATGCTGGAATTGGTAGGCCTCTCATCCAAGAGCGGGAATAGACCATACGAGCTGAGTGGAGGGGAACAGCAGAGGGTGGCGATCGCCCGGGCCCTTGTAACAAACCCCACCATCGTCTTCGGCGACGAGCTGACGGGAAACGTCGACAGCAAGACGACGATGGAAATCATGAAGCTGATCGGCGAAATCAACGCAAACACGGCGACGACCTTCGTCTTGGTGACCCATAACCCTGAGGTCGCCGCGGCTACTCGAAGGCGCATCGCGCTTCGAGATGGACAAATCGAACGGGATGAACGAAGCTAAGGGGGCGTGAACGATGATTAAAGTCCGCGTCGACGCTTTTTTAATGGCGGCGCTGCTCATCATTAGCCTATCATTCTCAGTGTTCAGCGAGGTTTCAGCTCAAGCACCCTATTTCCCTCTGAAACCTGTCAGATTCAAGGTTGTAAAAGCGGTTTGGGGTGATGTCGACGATGAAATAAACGCCGCCCCAGGAGATGTGAACATCCCCCTCCTCGTAACGATACAGAACATTGGAAATTCCACGACGACAGGCCTAAGCATGAAGCTGATTTTACAGCAGCCATTCACGAACATGTCGGGCGGTAAATATGCGTATGCGCATTACGAGGGCAGCATCTCACCGGGGATGACCGGGACATCGCGTTTCATCCTGAACATAGACCCGGATGCTACCCCAGGTGAATATACCCTGAAAATGGTGATCAGCTACCTCATGGTGGTCACAGGGGTTGGAAAAACATTATATATGGCCATGGAGACGGAGGTCGACGTACCCGTACTTATCATGGGGACACGTTACCTCGTGATCTATTCCGTGGGAGTTTCTCCCAGGGAGGTTCAGCCGGCGGGAAACTTCACCGTATCGGGGACATTGGTGAACACCGGATCCAAAAGCCTCTATAACGTCAATGTTTCAATCTCTTCCCCCGCCCTAATCCGAGGGTCATCCATGTTCATAGGTCAAGTAGACCCTAACATTCCTCGGCCATTCAGCTTCCTCCTCCAGGTGCGGCGGGGCCTACCTAACGGAACCTTCCCTCTAAGAATCCACGTAACCTATCAGGACCTATCCTTGGGGGTAACCCATATGAACTCCATTACAACGGCCGTGCGCGTTCAGCAGCGTCAGATCGCATTTAAACCCGTGAAACCGGCTGAGAGAAGCCCTGTAGAGATGATAGTTGAGATCATCCTGAGGCTTCTCCAATTCTTCTTCGGCTTCTCCCCCTCCTCCACTTCAGAATACGGGTATGGAGGCACCTAACGCTTGCGCGTAGCGGACGTTTACGTGATGGCCTTCAAGGCTTTAAAGGATCGGAAGCTTCGAAGCGCCCTTACAATCCTCGGGATCGTCATCGGCTCAGCCCTCATAGTGGCCTTAGTCGCGTCTACGGGAGGCCTCACCGCCAGCGTCTCACGGCAGATCGAAAAGATCGGCGTCACCACGATAACCGTCTTCTCAACCTCGCCGCGAACACCCATCACGGACAACGACGTCAGAGCGGTAAGGGAGATCCCGGGGGTGATGGACGTCATCCCCTACATTTCCAAGCGGCTGGAATACACGTACGGTGGAAACACCCTCTCCGTATCCGTCTATGGAGTAGAGCAGACAAAGCTTCAAATACTCTATAAAGGCCTCGCCCTCAGCGAAGGCACCCTAGTCGACGAGTATGACCCTACAGGAGTTATCATCGGCTCCGCCATCGCAAACCCTCCCTCAGGCAGTTTTCCACCGGTAGGCGTCAATGAAATGCTCATCCTCCAAGGAACCGCCATGGGCGGCAGGACATCTCCCTCATACTCGTTTCTAGTTAAGGGGATCCTCGCACCCTATGGGGCTGCAGGATTCATAAACCTGGATGAAACCGTCTTCATGAGCTTAACGGGAGCCCAGCTTCTCTTCGCTTCACCATATTACTCAGGCCTCTACGTTATCTCCGAGTCGCCTAGCCAAGTAGACTCCGTGGTGGCATCCCTACAAAGCTATTTCGGGGGGAACGCTCGAGTCACCAGCTCCTCAGCCTTCCTATCTACAGTTCAGTCGGTAACAAGTCAGCTCACCCTCTTCCTGGGAAGCGTAGCGGTCGTATCGCTCGTCGTGGCTGGTGTCGGAATAGCCAACACAATGTATATTTCTGTCGTTGAAAGAACACGGGAGATCGGGATCCTCAAGGCCATCGGCTACAGGCCCCAGCAGATATTATCCCTCTTTCTCACGGAGGCGGCGATCACAGGCATTTTTGGAAGCATCTTCGGAACCATAGCGGGCGTGTTGCTGTCATTCCTCCTCGGCGGAAGCCTCCCCTTTTTCAGCTTCCGATCACCCTCAGGTAGAGGAGGCCCCGGAGGCCCAAGCCCGTTAGCGGCGGCTTCTTTCACGCCCGTCTTCTCCGCCAATTTAATCGTATTCTCCCTCGCCTTCCCCGTCGCTATCGCGATCCTCGCAGGATTATATCCCGCGTGGCGTGCTTCAAGGATGAACATCGTGACCGCCCTCAAATACGAGTAGGGGGTGGTTCAGCGTCGATGGAGGAGGATGAAGATGCGTAAACCTAGCCCGCTCCTCCTCTTCCTCTCCCTCTCCCTCATGCTCATCTTAAACCCTACTCTTTTTATGGTACGCCTAGTTCAGGTGAGGGGAGACGTCGCCGAGGTGTCGCCCGGCAAAATCCCCCCTCAAGGCCGCAACCTCTACCTCGATGAGGCCAATGAAACCCAGGCTAAGGTGGAGTTCTCGAAGGGGATCGTCCTCCAGGAAACGGTGGGAGACCTCCTTTTCAACGTGACGACCCAGGTGAGGAGGCGAACAATCGCCGTCTATATTCCCCCGGAGTTTAAGGTCGGCAGGGACCTAACATACGTCTGGACCAGCGTCACAAACGATTACCGTTACATCTCGCTTTCCACGCTCTCGGACAGAGATCCCATCGCTCCCCGCTGGCAGAGGATACTCGTCTCCAATGGAACCGGAGGCATCATCTCCGGCTCCCATTACATCAGGATCTTCAACGTCACAGCCCCCAGCATAGTCGGACGATACTTCTTCAAAGTCTACGTGGATGGATTCTCCATCGGCGCGAAAAACTTTCCGACACTGGTCGTGTCGGCCGACCCAAACCCCGCCTACATTTCAGGGGCCGTCCTCGACGGCGGTTGGGATCCGCTTCGGCATGGAAGACCGGTTTACGTCAAGGGAGGTCAAGGAGGAAGGGTTGTAGCGGAAGGCATAACCTCGGAGGGCCGAATAATCACAGCTCAGGCCTTCTTCAATGCCTCGGCAGAGGGAAAATACATCCTCTACGGCCTGGCCACTGGCACATACCGTCTAACCGCATCATGCGCAGGCTACTCAAACTCCACTAGGCCGGACCCTGTTACGGTTGTTTCAGGGCAATCGCTCGAGAACGTCGACATATATGTTTATCCAAGCCCCAAGATACAAGGAATCGTATGGTCGAAATGTAGTGGTATACCGCATCCATGGGATCCTATCAGCGTCCACTCCGGGCCATATGAAGGCGCCGCGCTCACATACGTGGGAACCGGAACCTTTCCAGGATACGACCTGATCTACGCCCTACGCGGAGACGGGACTTCAGACTTCCTCCGCTACGATTCAATCAGCGATCGATGGGAGGTGAAGAGGCACACACCGGGATCGGTGGGTCCAGGAGGCGCACTCACCTTCGACGGTGTACAATATATTTATGCGCTTCAGGGAGGGGGCTCCACCGCCTTCTGGCGATATGATGTACTCAACGATCAATGGCAAGCCATGGAAAACACTCCAGGCATAGTCGGTGGCGGAGGCGCTCTCACCTTCAACTTGAAAGACGGGTTAATCTACGCGATTGGAGGAGGAGAAACCGACAATTTCTGGTGTTACGACCCGCTAACAAACAGTTGGAAAGCTCTCTCTCCAACTCCTGGGAAGGTGGGCGCTGGAGGAGCCCTAGTGTCCGATTTGGAAGGCAGACTTTACGCGTTCAGGGGTATGGGGACAACCGACTTCTGGTGTTACGACCCTTCCACCGGCGCGTGGACGCCTCTTCCAACAGGACCGGCAGCGTCCAGCGGGGCATCCCTCACCTTCGACGGCGCACAGTACATTTACGCCCTACAAAGTGGGGGCTTCAACACTATTCGGCGCTTTGACATAACAGGCAACTCATGGAGCATGCTGTCCAACGTCCCTGGAAGCATTGGACCAGGCGGCGCCTTAACATTCGATAGATCTAACGGGATGATCTATACTCTATTGGGAGGGAGATTAACATCCGCGAACTTCTACGAATATGATCCATTTTTGAATACGTGGAAGGCTTTACGCGATCTCCCATGCGTTTCCCCTAGGCCGATCTCCATCGAGATCCTGGACGCGCTAGGTGACTCTAAGTATGTTCTCCAAAACTATACAGACCCCTACAGCGATAGGTTCGACTTCACCTACGAGGGGTTAACTGAGTTCGACGGCCACATCCCGCAGGATGGCGCCGGATATGTTTCCGGGATTTCGCCCGGCTCCTACATCGTTGAGGTATGGGTGAACCAGTATATTCAACCGGACATCGTTCAGCTTCCTGGAACCTACGAGGAAGTTACCGGTGTATGGGTTCAGCTTCCCAGTCAAACCTTGACGGTGACGGTTCAACTTGAAGTTCAGCGGACCGGCGTAGCGGAGATACTTGTACACTTCAGGGATCCGTGGTCCAAGTCTCTGACGCCCGTTGAATCTGATAGAACGCTTACGGTGGCGCTTTACGATCATAACCGGGAGTTACGCGCGCAGAACTCTACGAGGGTAACGGCTGGAAGCACCTCCAGCCTCGTAGTTTTAACAGGATTTCTCGGAACCCTCAGGGATTACGGTCTCCCCGCTGACACGTATCTCATCGGCGTCACAGTCACCGGTTTCTACCAGGCCTCCGACGCCTTCATCACCCTATCTCTCTGCGGCGCTAAAGGGGAGATGAGCCTTGACATGTTTAAATCCGGATCCCTGAACGTGACGATTCGATCGGTTGACTCGCAGCTTCCTCCCGTTCCAAGGAACTGGCGTTACCCAGGCTCACCCATAAAGGTGGAGGTTCGCGATCGATACGGAGTAGAAGTCGTCGCATCGAACATTACCCGTCAACGGCCTCTCTCTCAAAGCGTCACCCTCTCGGTCACGGGCCTACGAACCGGCACATACTCAATCTACGTTTACACCTTCGGTTACATCCAATCCAACAACTACATCGTATCCGTCACGGATGGAGCCGTCACAGACGTAGCGGTGAACGTTGTGATAGGCGGTGAACTTGACTTAACAGTCCTCCTCGAAAAAGAGGATATACCAGCCGTCGTAGATACATATCCATTTTCTCCACGGGTACCTGTACGCGTCCAAGTTATCGACGCTTACGGCCAGTTCACGGCGGCGAATATAACCTTTATATCTCTTAGCCAAAACCTTTTCAACGTTCGACTCGCCGGCTTCAGAAACTACGCGGGCAGCTACTCTGAGCAAAGATGGGCCAACTACTACGATACAACGGATGGAGCCCAACAAAACGACTATGGGCTGCCAGCGGGCTCCTACACCTTCCTCATATACGTACCAGGCTATGCTCAACGGGAAGAAATAGTGGTGACGCTCCCCCAAGGAGGGGTCTCCAGCGTCACCTTACATCTCGACCGTATGGCTCACTTCCTCGGGCATGTCAGCAGCTTCAATAAGTTTGATGAAATGGTTCCCCTCAACTGGGTAACGGTCGACGCCATAGGAGATCAAACCAGCGGTTTCACATCAACCCTAGACGGCTCCTTTGACCTTTGGCTCGAGGAAGGCCATTACCTCATAATATTATCCCTGGACGGCTACGCCGCCGTCTCCCAAGAGGTATCGCTGCCCGAAGGCTCCGATATACCCATGGAATTCTATATGGAACCCCTGATTCCTTAACCCCCTATCGATGGAGGAATTTTCCAGGCTCCAACGGCGTAAGAGAATCCACGCCTTCTACAGGAGACATACGGGCAAACAGAGGGCTTACGTTCCCTCCCGAACCAATCGCCTCTCAACTCGGCATGGTGGTCGGGCATACACCATTGCCTTAAGCCCTTTATCCCGTTAAGCCGAGGGGCTGGCGATGGGGGATGGGGTAGCCCTGGCCCGTCTGCCGAGACGAGGCCTCTACGGAGATTGCGGCATATCTGAGCAACCTAATCTTTGAAGCGGGAAGCCGATACACTTCTAAGGGTTTGGTGACCCACAGGGATATATACGCCGTCATAGTAGGGCATGTGAAGCATATTGATTAATATATTTGATCTAGGATGTTCTCGGTGAACATCGAGATAAGCGAGGTTTAAGGATCCTCCGCGGTCCCGGATCGCGTCCAGCTTCCTTTTTTTTAAAAAAAGAGAGATGTTCGAGATTCCTCTAAGGCTGTGGGGTCTATGGCTCTTGGCATTCCGGGGTCTCTATCCCCCATTCCTTCAGTTGTTCATGGATCATGTCCCTGATCTCATTCCGGGTTGCGCCTGATTCCCTGAGTTCCTTGATCTTTTGGAGGAGCTCGGTCTTCTGTTCTTCCGTCAATTGATCTAGGATTCGTCCCCTGTGTCGCCCCATGAAATGGTCGTCGTCTCGGTTTATTTTTAGATGGGTTACGTCGATCCCGTATTCTTCTAGTCTTTTAAGGACCGCCTCGGTTATCTCGTCCCTGCTCGCCCCGTTCCTCCGCATCGTCTCGATGAGCTGCCTGATCTCCATCCTCTGCTCCTCTGTGAGGTTCATCATCCACGGGGGTGAGGGTGGGCCTGGGTCCTCCGGGGCTTCTATCCCCCATTCAGCCAGCTTCGCATCCACCGCCTCCTCGATCTCCTGGGGGCTTGATCCCGCCTGCATCATCTCCTGGACCAGCCGGTTGATCTCCATCCTCTGCTCCCTTGTGAGGCTCGTCATGAGGCTCCTCATCCATGGGAGGTGTTTGCCATCTTGGGGACGGCCGTTTTGAGCGCCGCTAGGGGCTCCGCCGTTGCCGTTGGCGTAAATGGAGGCTATAGAGGTGCATAAGATCATCGCGGCGGCGATCACCGATGCTAAGATGATGATATTCCTCTTCATCTTTCATCTCTCCCATCCGATCTTGCGTCCTCGTGGACGGGTTAGAAAGTTCCAAATAAAAGGATTTTTCAGAATTACATCCTATTTCATACCTTATTCCACCTGATTCAACGCCTTCCTTCATTCAATAGGTTTTTATCTCGTCTATTCACTTGACGAAGTATTTCAAATCTAATTCTTGTAGGGTCTTTCAGGGTCCATCGGGGTGGCTTAAGGCTTAAATCAGGCGTGGCCGCCGCTAATAACTATAATAGGGCTTTGGTAGGAGCTGGTGATGTCCTCCCTTACTGAGCGTTCCCTAAGGTACCTCCTTGGTTGGCTGATAGCCGGCACTAGGGGCGGGGGTACACGCGCCGAGATCATTAAAGCCTTAAGGGAGAGGCCGCAAAACGCCAATCAACTGGCCAACACGCTCAAAAAGGATTATAGGACGATCAGGCATCACCTCGAGGTCCTTAGCAAGAATAGGATGATCGAATCGGCTGGGAACGGATACGGCACAACCTATTTCCTATCCCCGATGCTGGAGGAAAACTATGCCCTATTCGAGGAGATTATGGGTAAAATCTGGAAAAAGGAGATAAAGGAGGAGAGGGAATGAATCAATCCATGAGCAAGAACTGGAAACCCCTGGCAATACTGTTAATCCTGGTAGTGGTCTCGTCCTTAGCGGTGTTCTGGGCTACAAGCTACTCCCCGATACGTCAGCCCAGGTTTAGGCAGATGGCTTATCGCCCTCCTCCAGGGGATATAGAGCTCTTCTATACGCTGAAAACGGTGATATCTACGATAAATGCCACTCTGCTGATCTCATTATTCGTCATCTACGTAGACATATATAGGAAGGTGAGGTCGGATTTCACGGTCGGATTAATGATCTTCACCATAGTCCTGCTCCTCTACGCGTTATCCTCGAACCCTATCCTCCATCGGATGTTCGGCTTCATGGCCTTCGGTCTCGGCCCCTTCGCCATGCTGCCAGACCTGTTCACGTGCGCAGCCCTATTCATACTGTTATACCTGGTCCTCAAGTGACCCGAACTCCTCAGCGTCCTCCCATACCCCATCTTATTCCCGTCTACCTTAAAGCCGGAGACCCTGCGAGCACAGCCTTGGGACCTTATGAAGGCCCCTATATGGTGGGTAAATATATGAAAGGCATCCGTAAGTATTCGATAAACATGGTTTTGCGTTAGATTAGCGATTTAATGAAACCCCCGTCAACCTGTACTATAGCTCCAGTTATGTAGCTAGCCCTTTCCGAAGCCAAGAAAACCACCGTATCAGCGATCTCTTCAGGTTGAGCCAGACGCTTTAGCGGTATGCTATTCGCCCATTCGGATATCACTTCGTCGCTGGTCTTTCCAGTTTTCTCCGCTATGGAGCGCGCCAGCTGTATAACCCTACCGGTGAGGGTCCATCCGGGACAGACGCTGTTGACTAGGATGCCGTACTCCGCTAACTCGTTCGCGAGGGTTTTTGTTAGGCCTAGCACCCCTGCCCTAACGGCATTGGATAAAACCAGCCTTTCAGCCGGCTGCTTCGCCGCAAAAGACGTCATATTGATTATTCGCCCCCATCTATTCTCCTTCATATAGGGTATCACCTCCATGCAGCAGTTTACAACGCTCATTAGCAGCAGGTTTACGGCTTCACTCCAATCTTTCTCCGAGGTTTCCGTGAAGAGCGCTGATGGAGGCCCACCAGTATTATTCACTAAGATATCCATCCTACCGAATTTTCGGACGGTTGCCCTCACCATATTTTTAATGTCCTCACTTCTAGAGAGATCTGCCTTCACCGGCAAAACTTCGGCTCCGGCTGAATATTCGATTTCTTCAGCGGCTTTTTTCACCAGATCCCCGTTCCTTGCACAAATGGTTATCTTAGCGCCTTCCTTCGCTAAACCATAGGCTATGGCCTTTCCTATACCTCGACTCGACCCAGTTACTATGGCAACGCGATCCTTAAGCCCCAGATCCACATCTCTAGCCTCCTAAATCCAAATACCAACTTACGTAACCTAAATAAAGAAGCCGTCGCCCAAAGTGGCCTCGAGAAATTTATAATATGAAATTTATAATATGCTGTCATTAGCCCATAGCAATTTTTATTAATCCCCGCGATTAGCATGGCGTCAAAAATGGTTGTTGACGTTTTGACCATATAACCTACGACGGGGAAGAGCGGAAAAGGGCTGAGGAGCAGCTTTCTAAAGAGGCTTCCTAAGTGAAAACGGGTTTATATGGTTGAAAGAGTTCCTCTTCGGTTTACAGCCTAAAGACACACACTGCGAATAGTTTCAAAAATTTTGAAGGCTTATGTGGCAGCCAAGCCCTTCCCCGTATACTTCCCGGTTTCCGCTCATAGAAAGCAATAAAAGATTCAAGACATTCCTTTATTAAGCGGAAAACTGGGACTTTGCAGAGTTATAATTCATTCAGAAGTCCGATAAACCGTTCTTTCGTCATGCCTGCTTCTGCTATTATTTCTAGCAATAAACCCCTCTTAATCTCTTTATGTTTTGGAACTGGTACGATGTATTCATTTTTTAACTAAGATCAGATGACTTCCCTTCTGTCTAACAGGCTGAAACCCAGCTTTAACGAGTACTTTGACGACATCATGCCATGGGAGTATGGGGAGCTTCCACAACTACTTCAACTCTTTCTCCCCTGACCTTGCAGCTCAGAAGCTCTGCTTTAACCTCCAAGTATCCCTCTATAGCCTCTCTAATGTTTTTTAAGGCCTCCTCCCTAGTTTCACCTTGAGAGGCCACGGGCAGCTCGAGGCACTTGACTATAAACCCCCCTTCCTCAGCAGGCTCCAAAACTACAGTAAACTTTCGGACGACCATTCGCTTACACAACCTAATAAACGTTCAACGCTCACTTATAAATATGAATCTATCTTTCCGTGGGCGCATCACTTTCTTCCACTTCGCTTTTGATTTCAGTTTCGGATTCTTCCATTAATTTTGGAGGTAATAGATCTCAGCGTGCGTTGTTAGGCAGAGGAAAACTTCGCCGTCCAGCAAACAATTCTACTTGGCCCGCTCCGCCGATAGACATCCACAATGATGAGTGGGCGAAGAATTAACCTCTAAAGACGTGAATCCTACTAGATGAAATTTTTAATCAGCCTCCGCTAGTTCCTCCATCTTCGCCTAGATTTTGGAGCTGAGCTATTACAGAAATTCGGAGGGGGAAGGCCTCCAGCTTCGGTTAAGGAGATAAACCGCTGCTAAACTCATATTTCTTGTCTCTCATCACCCCCGTGGGGTGGCTTGAGGATTTGAGAGCCAGAAGCAGGTGCTTAAAGCCGAGGCGAGCGGGAGGCGACCCGCGTCAATTAAGCTCCGTTCAGGGGGAAGCCTCATGTGTAAGCCGGCAGCGAGGCTATGGAACGCCCCTGCTCCTATGGTAAAACGGTATGGGTTGTTGGTCTAGAAAGGCGACGAAAAACCAGGACCTTTGAAAGCCCTAGTAGCAGGGATAACCCCGAGCTTCGGAGCTTTGACTGCAACTTGCAATAAAATGGAAGCAAATTAGACTTAACATTAAATAGCGGGAATTGGAAGGGATCAGAATGGGAGCGGAGAATCGTGAAGATAGAAAAGGAGGCAAATGTCCAGCCTAAACTTAGGCTTCAAGAAGTCGTTCCTCACTTAAACTTGCCTTCTAGCGAGGGTGCGGATGTGAACATCTGGGATTTTAAGCAGAGGAAAAATCTCATATTAATCTTTCACCATGGAAGGAATTGCCCGCATTGTAGAAATAAGCTTAAAGAATTAGCTGAGGCTTATAAGGAAATTCAGGCTCTTGAAGCCGAAATTTTAGCTGTTTCCTTCAATAACTTCGAGGATGCGAAGGATCTAAGAGAAGAAGATGAATTGCCTTTTCTACTGTTATCCGATCAGAGCGGAGCAACGACTGAAAGATTTACTTTCATCGATGAATCCGGAAACCAGCCCCTTCCCGCGGTCTTCATAACCGATAGATTCGGTGCTTTACGATATCAAAAAATAGCAAGGGAAGTGACAGACCTCCCCAGCGCCGGAGAAATCCTAAACTGGCTCCTTCTCATTGAAACGGAGTGTCCGGAATGTTCCCATCTATAAAATTTCCCCGATGGCGGCTCAATGCCTCGCATAAGTGAGCTGATACCGATAAGATAACCCTTTCACATACAAGGCTTTTAAATAAGGATATGTAAACGCTTCCAGCTTTAAATCCTTATCCTGCCGTCATCATGTGTTATGGCAAACATTTTATAAAGGACATTATGGCCTAATGGTTTTGGGATATGTCTGCCGGAGTAGAGGATACCTCTAAATTTAAGCAGCTTTCCATCGAGGAAACCTTCAGGAGGTTAGCGGCGTCCCCGCTGGGGCTCACAGAATCCGAAGCGGAAATTCGGATAGGAAAATTTGGATATAACGAGGTGAGGGAAGAAAGGGAGAATACCCTGATCGCGTTTCTCTCACGCTATTGGGGTCCCATGCCCTGGCTGTTAGAGCTGGCGATCGCGCTCTCATTCCTGCTAGGCCATTACTTTGAGGCCGCCATAATTTTCATACTATTAACTATAAATGTCGTCATAGGCTTTATACATTCCCGTCGTTCGCGAGGCATGCTTGAATTTTTGAAGAGGAGGCTCGCCGTAAAGGCGAAGGTTCTACGCGAGGGAAGATGGGTTGTAAGGGATTCTAGGGAGGTCGTTCCAGGCGACATCGTGCTCGTAGGCCTCGGCGACCTGGTGCCGGCGGATGCCAAGGTAATTAGCGGGGAAATCTCCGTCGACCAGTCAGCCTTGACGGGGGAATCTCTACCGGTAAATCTGCATCCATCGGACATCGTTTATTCAAGTTCGATCGTCACGCGGGGAGAAGCAAAATGCATCATAGTCAACACCGGGGTGAACACGTATTTTGGGAGGACAGCTGAACTGGTTAAGGTGGCTAAGCCGAAATCCCATCAGGAAGAGATAATGGCATCCATAACCAGGTATACGATGTACTTCGGCTTGGCGGCGTTAACGTCCACTTCGGCATATGCGCTGCTGTCGAATATGGGTGTCTTATCGATATTGACGTTCGCCGTCATTTTCCTTATGGGCGCGATCCCGGTAGCTTTGCCGGCGGTGCTCACCATAGTCCAGACCGTTGGCGCCGTGGAACTCGCGAAGGAGGGGGTTCTGGTGACGCGGCTCGACTCGATCGAGGATGCAGCCTCCATAGACATACTCTGTTTGGATAAAACGGGCACTATAACGCAAAATAAATTATCGGTCGTCGAGGTCATCCCCTCCCCTGGATATAGGAGAGAGGATGTCGTACTCACCGCCGTGTTGGCTTCTGGAGAGGAAAGCAGAGATATAATCGACTCGACGGTCATTGATTATGGGAGATCTTTAGGGCTCGATTTAGATGCATATAAGCGGGTCTCCTTCAAACCCTTCAATCCATCCATTAAGAGGTCCGAGTCCATCGTTGAGGGCGACGGAGCACGTTTCAAGGCCGTTAAGGGGGCGCCGCAGATAATCCTGAGCCTATGCAGAAAAGCGGACGCCGTCCAATGGGAGGTAAACGCGGCGTTGGACGAGCTGTCCCGGAAGGGATATAGGACCCTGGCCGTCGCAAAGTCTGGAAACGATGACTTCGACGATCTCAGGTTTCTAGGGCTTCTAGCCCTGGCGGATCCGATAAGGCCGGACTCAAAACTCATAGTAGAGGAGATTAAACGGCTCGGGATAAAGCCTATGATGCTTACCGGCGACAATATCAGCATTGCCAGGGAAATAGCCCGTCAAGCATCGATAGGTGAGAGGATTATCCCCATGGCTGAACTTAAGGCGTTGGACGATGCAGATAAGGCGAGGCTCATCGAGGAATATGACGGCTTCGCCGAGGTATATCCCGAAGATAAGTATGAGATCGTGAGGCTTCTCCAGTCGAGGGGACACATGGTAGGGATGACGGGCGACGGGGTTAATGATGCCCCCGCCCTCAAACAGGCGGAGATGGGGATCGCCGTAGACAACTCGGCCGATGTGGCGAAAGCCTCTGCCAGCGTGGTTTTAACAAAGCAAGGCTTGAAGGTGATAACCGACGCGATAAAGATTAGCAGGCAGATATACCAGAGAATGCTGACCTGGGTTATAAATAAGGTTACTAAAGTGATGGAGTTCGTCACTTTACTCACGATCGGCTTTTTCTGGTTACATGACATTATTCTCAGCCTTTCAGGTATGACGATGCTCGTCTTAACGAATGATTTCGCGACGATGTCGTTGGCAACCGATAACGTAAAACATACGAGCAACCCGAACAAATGGGCCGTCAAAAACATAGCTGCATCATCCCTCATGATCGGCCTATTTTTGGTCGCTGAAGGAATCGCAGCGCTCATGATAGGAAGGACCTATTTCCATTTAGGAGGGGAGAGACTACGGGCTTTCATGGCGTTATACCTCATCTTCAACAGTCAATTCAGGGTCTTCATTGTAAGGGAAAGAAGGCATTTCTGGTCTTCGAAGCCAGGTAGGGGAATTACCGCCTCAATCGCCGCAACACTAGTTGCGTTCACACTCCTAGGCGCATGGGGCATAATCGCACCCCAGCTCCCATTTTATCAAGTTCTCTTCGCCCTATCCTTTTCGGCCCTATTCACCCTCGGAATCGTAGACCACTTCAAATATTTAGTCTTTAAAAAGGCCCAGCTCTAAGGTGCAGCGCACAAATACGCGTACAGCTGCGAGCTGCGCCGGATTGGATGAAAGGCCCAGCGATGTGGACACGTCCACTCGATGGGGATAATTTGCCGCTTCCTACCCAGCATATCCGGCATTACAAGTCTTTTCGACGTCATTGTTTAACGTCGAAGATGAAACTCCTTAACGCCTTCATCTTCGTCTTCGAGAGGCCAATCGCGGAAAGCGTAATTCTCTTCGTTGGATTGCCCCTAGCTGTAGGGTAAACGTAAAGGAAAGTCCTCATTACCAGGAAAAGGGAGGAAAATGGTTCAAAGATAGGTTCCGTCAGGCCATCGGAAATATTGCAGCCATAGCTTTACTAGCTACAATCCTAATACTCTTCTCCTTGAAAGGGGGTTGTCGCCAGTCAACCCCTTGTCATAGGCTTGATCTCTATACCATTGCTAATGCACTTCTTTATTATGGCCAAGCTTTTCTACGCGATACCCCGGCTTCTAAAATTCAGCTATAAAGACACTGTAACGATCGCCTTTATAAGCTCGGGCGCTTGAATCGAGGTTGCAACAGCAACAGCCGCCGTCATGTTCGGTACAGGCTCCGGAGCGGCTTTAGCGACGCTCGCGGAACCCCCTATGGGAGGTTCTATCCATGCTAACATTTGTGAAATTAGCATTAAAACCCAAAAACTATTTCTCTCGCTAAGACGTTAATTTTGTAAGGAGGATGCTCGGCATTCATGGTAAGAGAGGTGGAAAAGGAAGGTAAATCCTTCTATATCTGCGGGGAATGCGGCCTTGCCTATAAGGAGAAGATCTGGGCAGAAGAATGTGAGAGGTTCTGCTCCAAGCATAATGCTTGCTCGCTGGAAATCATAAGCCACGCCGTCCAAATGGACACCACCGGCTCCAGAAGAGAAGACCTTTCCTAAACACAGTCCTGCTAGATTCGAAGAGAACATTCGCATTCAGCCGCCCCCTTAATCTGTTCTAATAACCACGTCTGTTCTAATAACCACGGAGTGGGGCATGTGGAATGCGGACGTTGACGTTTAATGAAATTTACCGGCTTCAAGGGAGGTATATGGGCTTGATTCACAGCGACAAAGTTGACGCTATATTCGGTTGGAACGCATTCCAAAATGTTTGGCCAGACACATGCGAAGTCATCGAGCTGCCTCCAGAGCTGCAAATCTTCAGGAGCACAGTAGTCGCCATGATCTCTTACACCAAAAACGCCGAGTTATCTCAGAAATTCATAGATTTCCTAACATCAAAAGAAGGCAGAAAAATTTATTCTGACTGGGGCTGGATTCATAAATAAACAACAATATAATACAAAGTGGCCTCATATCAGTGTTACAAATGGTGATTAATAAATGAACGTGATTGTTGAAGCGAAGGGCTTGACTAAGCAATACGGACACTTTTTAGCTGTTGACCATGTAGACTTGGAAGTGTTTGAAGGTGAGATTTTTGGATTATTGGGCCCTAATGGAGCTGGCAAGACAACCACGATACGCATGCTCACCGGACAGACAAAGCCAACGTCTGGTGAAGCCCTGATTGCTGGCTACGACATTATCCATGAACCTACGAAGGCAAAGGAATCTGTAGGGATCGTGCCGGAAGTCTCTAATGTGTATGATGAGATGAGCGCTTGGGACAACCTTATTTTTGCGGCTAAACTTTACGGTATACCTAGAAGTGAGCGTGGTAGTAGGGCGGCTGAGCTTCTTAAGCTCTTTGGGCTTTATGAACGACGCGAAGACAAAGTGGGCAGTTTTTCAAAAGGCATGAAAAGGCGTTTGACGATAGGGGCAGCCTTAATCCATAAACCCCGCATAGTTTTTTTTAGATGAACCCACCACCGGTCTTGATGTTCAAAGCTCAAGGGTGATCCGCGCTCTTTTAAAGCAGCTTAACGAGAATGGCGTAACAATTTTTCTCACGACACACTACATTGAAGAGGCCGACCAGCTCTGTCAGCGTATCGCCATAATTAATCAAGGAAAAATAGTTGCCTTGGATAGCCCAGAAAAGCTTAAGGCAAAGGCTGAGGAGCAACATTTGGTAGAGGTGTCTTTTAGCCCGTCTAAAGACGTGGAAGACCAGCTGAAAGATTTGAAGTATGTGAGTGGCGTTTCACGGGTTGGAGACAAGTTTAGGCTTTACGTTGAAAATGTCTCTGAAGCTATCCCCATGCTCATTGATTTCTGCAGGGAAAACAGCCTGAAAATTGTTTCCATTAACACCTTGAAACCAAGCTTGGAGGACGCCTTCGTTAAAATCACAGGTTTAAGCCCAGAAGTTATGACGATCGAAAAAGAACATGCAAAGAAGGAGGAAAGCCTTGGCTAGAACATGGATCCAAAGTCTAATTAAAGCATTTTACATAGCAGAAAAAGACGCCGGAGTTTACTATTTTAAAGCTCCAAACTTCACTTACGGACTGTTAATGCCCGTTTCATTGTTTATCGCATTCTCAATCGCCGGACAAATAAACTCGTCACAGATTGTTTCAGGGTTAACATCCCTCGTGATTTTGTTCGGAACAACATCAATTGAAGCGGTGGCGGTGGTTCTTGAAAAGCAGACCGGCACGTTTGAAAGGCTGCTTGCAGCGCCAGTCTCATTCTTCACCATACTCTTCGGAAAAGCTTTGGCAGGCTTTTTCTTCGGACTCGTCCTTGCAACCGCAGTTCTTGTTCCATTAACCGTTATCTCTGGAACATTTATAGCGAATCCCCTGCTAGTTTTCATAGCCATTGCATTCTCTTCGTTGACTTTTTCAGCGCTTGGCGTCTTGATTTCTGCCTATGCGAAATGGGTTCCTGAAGCCCAAATGCTCTCCAACTTTCTCAGATTTCCAATGGCATTCCTCTCCGGAACTTTTCTGCCACTAGAACTCCTACCAGCCCAACTTGGAATCATAGCCCGTTTCTTGCCTCTCACCTATTCTGTCGAGGCACTAAGAATTTCAATAAATGACTCGGCGCCCACGATCGCTTACCTGCTAGATATTCTGATTCTGGCCCTATTCTCCTTCATCCTATTGGTTGCAGGATCGAAAGTGCTTCAACGAAGGCTTGAATGATCTATTAAACCACCATCTTCAAGCTAATATCCAAAACTATTTTCTTTTAGCCATCGTTAATAGAATCATTTTAGTCGTTAATGTTGTATTTTTCAAAATTTAAACCCGCATACTTCACGGAGCTTGTATTTCATTGGTGCAGCACTGCCGTATTGTGGACAAATTTTTGTTGAGGATTTTATCTTATTTTCAAGCCCTAAAAGTTCTGCAGCGCTAAAATTCAAAACTTGATCTGTCGAGGCTAGAGGCTTCATCTCATAGGTTAGGTGGAATATTTTGCCTTTTATTATGTGAGATTTATAATCTTCTTTAAAAACTTATTTATCAGAATTATCAGCAAACTATAAATTCGTAAACTATTTCCTTAAGCATGGAAAAGCTAAAAAATACTCAATAAGCATCAAGCTTTTTAAAGTATGTATCTCTTTATACTATCAGTTATTAAGTGATTTGATGGTATGTGGGGTAGGGCTAAGGTTATAGGTTTCATTCTAATTCTTTTAGCTGTTTTTGTTGGGTTGGCGTTTGGTTTCCATTATTATTTTGGTGGTGCAAATAAAACAGCGACCTTTGGCAACCTCACTGGTGTAGTAAGCACTATAGTGGCGCCTACTCCTCCTGAAAGGTTTGTTGGAGGAACATATATCGCGGTATCAGATAGTTTGAGGTTGGAGGTTACAATTTCAAATTCCTCTGTTAGGGTTGGAGATTTCCTCTGGGCTAAAATTTACCTATTTGGAACAGAAGGTGAAATAGAAAGTTTGAAGGTGACTATACCTAACTTTAGGAGTGAAAAAGGTTGATGAATTTAGAATATGGTTACCTCACAGAACCTTCTCAGCAGGAGAAAGAGTAAGGGAATATGGTAACTTCACACTAATACTGTAGACGGTGAAAAAGACATCAACATGGAAATAGTTCCAGGAAACTATACGATAATTTTGGAGGCAACGACGGGGGGCATAGAATTCGATATAAGAATCCCAATAAAGGTCGTAGGGTAACAGAACATAAAAGAATGGGGGTTGTAAGCCCCTGAACCAGTAGATGAGGGGATGGGCGTAAAGCTACTTTAAACATTGGAAACTTTGTTACCTGCATGTTTTGAAACCAATCTATATGCTTGTATAATGCAAAGCATTGGAGTCAAAATATACACGGCTATGGAAAGGGTCGCTGCTATAGTAAATGCAACAACCGAAGCTAGACTCTGGTTAATTTAAGCTATGCTATCAAAGACTTGAATGAATATTGCAGACTGGGTTAATTAATGTTTTTAAGGTTTTCTTCAGTTATGGATTGGTTCTTTTTTCAAGCATTCTTTCAAACTCGTAGAGCTGCTGGTTTTTAGCTGCTATCCTAGCCAGAATCTCTTCCGCTTTATCTGGGCTACGCCATATTGCCTCTAAAACCTCACGAATCTCCATTTCATCCCTTGCCAACCGACATTTCTTGTTCGGGTCGAAAGCTGTCCCAGCAAAGACACCGATTACACCCTGCTTTACCATCCGACCCTCAGCTGTATCCACGCTAACCTTCATCAATTAAATAATTGAAGTTGACATGTTTAAACGTTAAGGCGAAATCCAATATAACGCAAAAATAAAATCTCAATAAAATACGCCTAATAGCCGAAAGTAACCCTAAAATAAGCTTAAAGGAAAGATTTTTAATGGTGGACCGGGCGGGATTTGAACCCGCGACCTTCCGCATTCAGGGTTTTCATTAAACCTGCCAAGCGGACGATTTGATAGCAGTCCCCGCTTGGGGAGCTGCTCATACCAGTCTGATCTACCGGCCCATCAGGTAATCCTCTTATGAGACATACTCTTAAGAATTTTGGTTTCCCTTAATACCCTAAGGCGATATCCTGAGGGGCCTTCACGAACGTTTCCATAAAATCCTCAACGTATATAATGGCTTCCGCCGTCGTGTCCAGCTTCTTAAAAAGCTTTACATACAGGATACATACCCATTGACCTTGGGGGTCGGCGGACAAGAGAGGATAGACTCGAAGGTTCACTCGATTGGGAGGCGTGATTAGGTGTCTGAGGAGAGGCAGCTTCTCCTCCTATTACTCCTCGTATCCGCTGTAGGGGTTGGAGGGGTAGCCGCGGTCGTCGGCGCGTCTAGGATGCCGGAATTAAACGGCGGCGTAGCCGTGGCTAGGTATGAGGCCGTCCTATACTTGAACGGCACCCTCCATGAGAGCTACATCTACAACGTGGAGGCCAATGAAAGGTATAGGATGTTTTACAGGACGTGGGATGCACCCCTAGTCCTTGAGGAGACGGATTTCCCGAGCGTTCTATGCGTTGGGATAGAGCCTCCGGTTCAAGGAGCCTACGTATATGTGAAGGATCATGAGGGGAGGCTCTGGGTCAGCCCCCACGATGAGAAGATCCGTATGGAGATAATGGAGCTCGCATATCCGAATGAGGTGGGCGTCTTCTATCCCAAGTATTACAGTCCTGGAACCTACAGGGTCGGATATACCTTCATCCTTTATCCCCCGATAGAATATGATGATGAGATGGTTCATCTAAACTTGAAGCTCGCCTCGGATCACCTAGCCTACAGGGATGTGGAGATAACGATCATGGACGCAGGTGAGGTGGAGGCGGTGTACCTTCATCCTCCGACTTTGAAGATGAGGCGTGAAGGGGACCGGATCATAGTTCAAGGGGGATCCCCTGAAGACCAGCTCCTCGAGGTTGAGCTACTCCTTAAGAGGGAGATCCTATCCGGGACGAAGGGCTTCCCCAGTAGGGTTGAACATGTGAAGGCGAAGACTGAGACTGCGAACCTGTTATATTCCATACCGTATCATGTGGCTAGGGGCCTCAGATACGCCTCCTACACGGCTCTATTCGTAATCCCAGCCATGCTTCTAATCCTATACGTGAGATATGGGAGGGAGCGATCCTATACTGTGCCCAGGTATCTGAGCTACATCCCGTCGGGGAGGAAGCCCTGGCTGGTAAACCTGGTCTTCAAAGGGGATATAGGAGACTTCGATGAAAACGGGTTATACGCGACCCTGCTGGACCTCCAGAGGATGGGGAAAATCAAGATAAAGGTTAAGGATCCCCGTAAGGGAGGGGAAGGCGGACTCTTAATCCAGGTCCTGGATCCAAGGGGGGACGACGACTACGAGAACAGGGTGCTCAGATTCTTCGCCGAGCATTCATCAGGGAGCTCCTTCGACACCGACGAGGTTAAAGCCCTACTCGAAGCGGCTAAGGAGATGGAGCATCCCCCTAGGCGGCTCAGAGAAATAAAGGAGGGCTTAGACGCCTTGACCTCCTATAGGAATAGGAGGGTCTCATCCCTCTTCGCCTTCTCAGGCCGCGGTAGGGTAGCAAGGCTCCTCCTGATCCCGGGATCCCTGCTAATACTGAGTATCCTCGTAACCCTCTCATCCTCCTATATCTGGAGGGAGACTTGGACCGCCATATTCCTCTCATCAATGGGCCTCCTCCAGGTGGGTGTAGGCTTAGCCTTCCCATCCACGCTCTTCGGGAAGTGGAGGGGCGACTACTACAAGGAGAAATTGGAGTGGGACGCCTTCAGGAACATGCTCTCAGACCTAGCCCAGATAGAGAGGTATGCGCCCCAAGACCTCTCCATGTGGGGTGAATGGCTCATATATGGAACCGCCCTAGGCGTCGGAGAGAAAGTGGCGGAGGCTATGAGGAGGCTGAAAGTGGGGATTCCAAACCTTGAGGACTTGACGATGCTGCCGATTATAATGCATCCAGTCATCTCCACACCGATAATAACCAAGTCGTCGGCGCAGAGCGGAGGGTTCGGAAGCACCGGCGGAGGATTCGGCGGCGGAGGAGGCTTCGGGGGAGGAGGCGCAGGAGCACGCTAAAAGACGAGAGGATAAACTAACCAATTAACTAAAAGATTCAATAGGGGAAGCAAGTCAAAGGGAAGTTAGGCTCCTCGGTGGGCTTATCCCGGATTGCCTCAACCTTTAGAATTCTATCCTCGGCCGCCTCTCCACCTCCTCCTCAAACTGGAGGTAGGGCAGCTTCGTCAAGCCGATGATGCCCGCTATAAACTTTGAGGGGATCGTGTCGCACATAATATTATATTCCTGGCTTATATTATTGTAGGTGTATCTTTGCCTCGCGATCTCCTCCTCCACGCCCTTCACAGCCTCCATAAGGCTTGAAACCGTGTTAGAGGTCTTCAGGTCCGGATAGTTCTCAGCCACCGCCAATATGTTCCCCAGGATCTGCCTCGATTGGCGGTCTATATCCCTTAGGCCTTCAGCCCCAGCCTTGAAGACCTCAGACCTAAGCTGCGTAATCTTTTCCAGGACCTCCCTTTCAAACCTTGCATAGCTTTTCACCGAATCCACCAGCTGCTCGATCATGTCAAGCCTCTTCTTCAAGGCAACCCTGATCTGCCCTAGGGTGGCATCGGAGGAGTTCCTGAGGCTGAAGAACCTATTATAAACGGACACGAAATACGCTATTAACCCTGCAACTATGAATATTAAGACGGCCCCTACAACCAGTATTGCTAGGTTCAAATCCTATCCTCACTCCCTCATCCTAAACCGGGGCATCGGTTATAATCCCTCGATCGAGTATATTAAGGTAAGGCTTCCCTCGGGGATAGACGTTGTGAATCCAGGCATCCATGTCTCCGGGGGATGGGTGTCCCCGGAGCCTCCCCTCAAATTATCCCTAGAGGGGCCTCCTCAGCCTTGGTCTAACGCGTCCTAGTGAGGCTTAAGACCCTCCCGCTTACGGATTCTAGGATCCGGGGTTTCCCTCCGATCCCTGAGGCTAAGATCCTTCTAGGCCTCACCTTCTCTATAAGGGCCTCTATTACATGGTTTACATCCTCTCTATAGGCTAATACGTGCACCGCCTCGCCTAGCATGTTCTGTGCTCCTCCCAGGGCTCCCGCGGCCTCAGCGGCGTCCAAGGCGTTTATCACCCTCCTCGTGGCGAACCCCGTCTTTATGGCGAAATCCCTGGAGGCTGATAATAACGTCTCAACCTTCGGGTCGCTCAGGATCCTCTGGAGCGCCTCATCCCCCCACCTGTTCACGCGCCTCTCCAGGCTTCTCTCCTTAAGGATCAGGTTCGTAGGCTTGGATTCGAAGTATGCGGCCACTATCCTCAGATCTGGGTGTAGGGGTATCCTGAGGATACGGCATTCGCCGGGTGGACCGGGCTTAAAGGTTACTACGCATCCCCCCACCGTGAGGGCGGCTACCGTGCCGAGGCCTGTACGGCTTTCAACCTCTGCCGTATGGGCTATCTCAGCCGCCTCCCTCAGCGTAAGGCTTAAACCCAGGGCTTCCGAGAGGGCTAATGCCAGGGAGAGCGCCGAGGCGGCGCTCGTACCGAACCCGGCGCCCATAGGTGGATCGATGAGATGGTTCACCGATACCTCCATGAGGGTATTCGAAGCCCTCCCCAGGAGGTTTTCCACGACCCTAAGGCTTGTCTCAGCATCCCTAGCCGGGGCGGGGACATTATTGAAGGAGACCGTGATCCGCCTCATAGGGGAAGCCTTCACGGCGACCTCCGTCCTCACCCCCCTGGTTATCGTGAAGCCTCCACCCGTAGCCCCCGTAGGGTTCTCCATCGATCCATGGATTCGGAAGAAGCTGGATATGCCCGCAGGGCTATAGGCTGAAGCCTGAACCGCCGCGCAGCCATGGTTATCCATTTTTTTCACGCCTCCATCCCGGTGGTTCCCCGGGCTGCCATGGGTCCCCTGAAGGCCTTCCACGCCGCCTTAACTATTGGGGGCGCTAGGACTAGGAGGAAGGGCATCTGGTTTGAGAAGGTCCATGTGAACCATGTTAAAGCGGCTGCCATTGGGAGGCCTCTCCCCATGGTCATGGGTAGGGCGAAGAATTGGCTGTAGCCCCACACCCCGAATCCTACGATGAGGCTCCCCAACGCGTTTCCAAGTACGGTGGAGACGGCGAAGGAGGATAATTCCCTCCACCTCTGGATTAGGAGGAGCAGGATTAATGTGAGGGCTGCGGCTATTATCAGGGCTGGGGCGCCGAAGCCTCCCCCTCCCACCATCCACGTCAGGATGTAGAGGATTGAGGCTGTTGAGGCGGCTGCAGCCACCCAGACCTTAGGGTTCAACTTTCGATGGGATAAGAGGCCTATGACGGCGAACATGGCGAAGTTGGCGGGCACGCCCACGGTTAAGCTCAGGAGGGCGTCTCCATGGATCATCAGGTCGGTTATGAATATGCCTATGGCCGCTCCTATCCCGCCCACCATGGGGCCGAAGAGGGCTGCGAAAACGGCGGGAACCACGACGGCTACGCCCCAGAACCTCACCACGCCTACGATGGGGGTGAATACCCCAAGGTATGTGAGCAGTCCAACCCCCGCGTAGAGGGCTGCGTTCACGGCTGTGGCCGTGGACTTTAGAGCCGGGCCAACCCTATACTCCATAGGGCTTCTTTAAACATATACGACTAGAAGAAATTTATCTATAAATACTTTATAGAAGATGGAGCCTTACAAGGAGATCCGGGAGAACACCGCCGGGATCACGGCAGCCCGCAAACCCGTAAAGCATCCATTGAAGCGGCTATACGCAGATGAGGAGGTCTAAGCCCCTGAACCTCCCCGGGCGACGCATTTGACGACCGAATCCCCAACCCCCTCCACGCCCAATTCCCGGGCTATCAACTCACATTTCACGACCAGGAGATATACTATCACGCCGTTCAAGGCATCCTCAATCTCCGACAGGTCCTCATAGTTGGCCTGCCCCTTACATATTATGAGGTCTGATTCCTTTAATGCCTCCGCGAGCTCTGAACCCATATCGTATAAGCCTAACCCGCAGGTACCCGATCCGGTGGAGATCAACCTATCCGCAACCTCGTCTAACCCGATACTCAGGGCCTCCCGGATAGTGGCGTCGTTCAAACAGGGCTTCTCCTTAACCACGGCCGTCACCCTGCACCCCAGCCTCTTCAACTCCCTAATAAGGAGGGTGTCGAAGACCATCTCGCCGCAATTATCGAGTAGATACAGGGCGTCTCCTCCCCTCGAGGCATAGCCGTAGAAACGGTCTACCTCATCCAAGGCTAAACCCTTCCCCTTAAACCTCCTCAACTGATCCTCCAGATCGCCCCTGTAGATGAAGCCGCCCATAAATACGCCGTAGTCCGCTGCATTGGCTGCCACGCTGTACTCCACCGCGAGCCTAAACCTGCGATAGGAAGTTTCCGCCCCCGAGATCAACCCCTCCACATCCCTCACTATCCTAAGGGCAGCCTCGTTGTTCTCATCCTTCAGCCTCCTATAGGGATCCTCAACCCCGCAGGCCCTACTCAGGGCCTCCAATACCAAGCCGGTTAGATGGCAGGAGGTAACCTCAGGGTTGAGGATCCTCCCAACCTCCGCGGAGGCCACACGTAATAACTCCAGCCTTCTAACCCTGTCGTCGGTGACCGTTGCAGCCGCCCTATAGGCTGCAGCGAGAATACACGGGATACATTGCGGGTCAACCTTCACCTCCACATCACCTTAAACCCAGACATGGATATCCGTCAGCCTGTTCCAACGGGGAGAGACATAACCAGTTATTTAAACCCTCACGTAAGGACCGCTTATAACCCCAAAAGAAGATTCGTCCATGCCGCCCCTTCCGGGAGATCCCCCAAGACCTAAGGTTCAATCATCGTCGGTGAAAACGATTCCGGGGTCCTCGTCAAAAAGGTTAGGGTGACCGGATCGAAGGTTTAAGAGGCTGGGACGACCCGTATGCCTCGGAGAAGCCTATGGGGATAAACGTGAAGGGGGCGTTTAGATGGTTTCCAGCCGGGCGAGGGTTAGGGTTGAGGCCCCATGCTCTACAGCCAACCTTGGGCCGGGGTTCGACGTACTAGGCTTAGCCTTAGATGCCTACAGGGATATCGTAGAGGTCTCCCTAGAGGAGGGCTACGGCGTATCCACGGCCGTTAAGGGACCGTACGCAGGGGAGTTATCCGAGCCTCCTGAAGGGAACGCCGTGACCGTTATAGCTGAGAAAGCCTTGAGGGAATGCGGATTTAACGGTAGGGTGAGGATAGAGCTCGTCAAGGGCGTCCCCGTGGGTAAGGGGTTGGGGAGCAGCGGGGCCAGCTCAGCTGCCTGCGCCCTCGCCCTGAACATCCTCCTAGACCTCGGATGGGATGAGGTTAAGCTTATCCAGCTGGCCATGGAGGGGGAGTACGCCGCCTCAGGGTCGAGGCACGCCGACAACGTATCCGCCTCGCTCCTAGGAGGCTTAACCCTAGTAGGATCCTATGACCCATTAGAGGTGGTTAGGCTAGCCCCCCCTGAAGACCTAAGGTTCGTCGTGGCCTTTCCATGGGAGGTCTCCTCCAAGAGGAAGACCGAAGCCCTAAGGGCTGCAGCGCCTAGAAATATAACGTTGGATGAGCATGTATCGGATCTAGGCTGCCTAGCCATCCTGATAGCGGGATTAGTTAACTCGGATCCCGAGCTCATCGGGAAAGCCATGGGTAAAGGAGTAGTCGAGAAGGCTAGGATACCCTTGGTTCCAGGATACTTTAAGGTCAGGGAGGCCGCCTTGAAGGCCGGAGCCTACGGCGTATCCATAAGCGGGGCAGGCCCAGCCCTGATAGCGTTAACCTTCGAGGAGGCGGCTGAGGTAGCTGAGGCCATGAAGAAAGCGTATATAGAGCAGGGGTTCACCCCTGAGGTTAGAGTTGCCAGGCCGAGCTGTGGGGCCAGGATTATCCCGGAGGGAGGGGAGGAGCCTTAAACCATTGGCTTCAATGCATAGAATGCGGGGAGAAGTATCCAGGGGACAGCTTCATATACCGCTGCAAGAGGTGTAGGGGGCTCCTAGAGGTCCTATACGACTATGAAGAACTGGCGGGGGGACTCGACTATGAAGAGGTTAAACGTAGAAGCCTATCGGTTTGGCGTTACAGGGAGCTTTTACCGGTGGAGAAGGACGCGCATGTAGTCTCCCTTGGGGAAGGGGGAACCCGCCTACACCTTTGCAGGCGCCTAGGAGAGAGGTTCGGCGTCAGGAATCTATGGGTTAAAATGGAGGGGGACAATCCTACATGCTCTTTTAAGGATAGGGGGATGACCGTGGGCGTCTCCAAGGCCTTGGAGCATGGAGTGAAAGCCGTGGCATGTGCCTCCACCGGGAATACCTCCGCATCCATGGCCGCTTATGCCGCTAAGGCGGGTTTGAAGAGCATAGTCCTAGTGCCCTCAGGAAAGGTCGCTAGGGGGAAGCTGGCCCAGGCGGTAGTCCATGGAGCGGAGATATTCCAGGTGGAAGGTAACTTCGACGATGCGCTGAGGCTCGTGGTGGATCTATCCGAGAAGACCCGTGAAATATACCTTTTGAACTCTATAAATCCCTATAGGATCGAGGGGCAGAAGACCCTGGCCTTCGAGGTGAGGGATCAGCTGGGAGGAATCCCAGACCTGATGGTGCTACCCGTAGGGAACGCTGGGAACATAAGCGCCCTATGGAAGGGCTTCCGGGAGCTCAGGATACTAGGCTTAGAGGATGAGGTTCCAAGGCTGGTGGGGATCCAGGCGGAGGGGGCTTCACCCATAGCCGAGGCCTTCAAGAAAGGCCTTGAAAAGATTAGGCCTTGGAGGAGGCCTGAAACCATCGCCACAGCCATAAGGATCGGGGAGCCCGTGAGCTGGATGAAAGCCTTGAAGGCCGTAAGGGATTCCCGGGGCCTGATGGAGACCGTGAGCGACGAGGAGATACTGGAGGCTCAACGCGTCCTAGCCAGGTCTGAGGGGTTGTTCGTGGAGCCCGCCAGCGCCGCCTCCATAGCCGGGCTACGTAAACTATTGGAGGAGGAGCTGATCCAAAGGGACATGAAGATCGTATGCGTAGCCACGGGCCACGGCCTTAAGGACCCTGAGGCAGCCCTAAGGAACGCTGAGTTCAGGAGGCTCAGGGGGGATCCCATGGGGATCCTCAGCCTCCTAGAGGTCCAACCGCGCTATCAGCAGCCTCCCCCAACCTAAACTTTGAGTGCAACGCCCTAACGGCCTTAACCCCCTGGCTCCTGTCAACTACGAAGGAGATATTGGTCTCAGAGGAGCCTTGGGCTATCATCTTCACGTTCACATCCTCATCAGCCACTGCCCCGAACACCTTGGCGGCTATCCCAACGGTCCCCCTCATCCCCCCGCCTATAACCGATATAACTGAGATGCTGGGTTCAGGCCTTATCTCCCTTATATTATCCCTTCCAAGTACAGCCATCTCCAAGGCGCTCACAGCCTTATCCAAGTCCTCCTCCGGAACCACCATGGATATGTTCACCTCCGAGGAGCTCTGGGATATCATAAGTATGTTTATACCGTGTTCTCCAAGGATCCTGAATATCTTAGCCGCCGTTCCAGGGGCCCCCATCATGCCTCCCCCGCTAACCGTTATCATCGCGGCGTCGTCGATCATGGTCACAGCTTTAACCATGGGGCTTCCCCCCTCCCTGGAGATCACCGTCCCAGGATCATCCCAGTTTAATATACTCCTAATCTTGACGGGTATACCCGTCAAAGCCGCCGGCTCCAAAGCCCTGGGATGAATGGATTTAGCCCTGAAATGGGCCATCTCCATAGCCTCATCATAGGATAGCCTCCGGATAACCCGGGCGTTAGGCTCTATCCTGGGATCAGCGGTCATCAACCCTTCAACTTCCCCGAGGATCCAGACCTCATCGGCCTTCAATGCAGCCCCTATAAGCGTAGCCGTATAGTCTGAGCCTCCCCTGCCGAGGGTTGTAATAACCCCCTCCTGGGTCTTCCCTAGGAAACCCGTCACCACAGGGATTATGCCCGCGTCTAGGAGGGGCCCCAGTATCCTCTTGATCTCAACCCTAGATACATTGTATAGGGGTGAGGCGTCGCCGTAGTTCGTATCGGTTACGATCCCGCATTCTCCCCCTAGGAAATACTCGGCCTCCAAGCCTTCAGATCTTAAGAGATAATAGACTATGGAGGTTGAAAGCCTCTCCCCGAAGGAGAGCACGTAATCCCTCGACCTAGGCGTTAACTCCCTTAGATACGAGATCCCGATCAGGATCCTGTTTAAGTCCTCGCATAGCGCCTTCAAGCCGCGGATAGAATCCTCCCTGAAATCCCCGCCTATACAGGAATCCGCTATGCCTAAATGTAGATCCCTAATGTATTCAACGGTTTCCCTTATGTGGTTCTGATCCCCTGTACAGGCATGTTCAGCAGCCTCCAAGAGTCTATCGGTCACCCCGGGAAGCGCTGAGACCACTACTACGATCCTATCCCGGGACGCTACCCTATCCAAGATGATCCTTAAAGCCTTAGAAAGCCTCTCAGGATCAGCTATACTAGATCCTCCAAGCTCGACCACCAGGATCAAAGCCTATCCACCCCGGTACCTGGGGCAGCCATCGCCCCCAGGGCGTATACCCCTTCTCCCTCATCCCCTCCCTAGGCTATTAGCTTAGCGGCCTCCATCCTTATCTTGGCTAGGTCCCTGATTATCGCGCTCGCCGTCTCAGAACCCCCAGCCCCCCTGCCTATCACGGTAACTTCCCCGGCCGGCTCCGCCCTATAGGTCACGGCGTTCAGCGTTCCATCGACGCACATGGGATCCCTCCTAGATACGAGCTCCGGTTTAACCTCAAGCCTCCCCTCAACCGCGGAAGCCACAAGCTTAACCCTCATCCCTTCAGCCTCAGCCCTCCTGACCTGGTCCAGGGTTACATCGGATATACCTTCAACCTTTACATCCCCTAGGGAGCTCTCCATGCGCATCACCCAGTTAGCTATGATAACCAGCTTGCATGCGGAGTCTAAGCCCTCAAGGTCGTAGCTTGGATCCGCCTCCGCGTATCCCAGGGCCTGGGCCTCCCTTAAAGCTTCGTCCAGGGGGAGGCCGGCTTCAGCCATCCGGGTTAGAATATAATTCGTAGTGCCGTTCAATATGCCCCTTACGCCCTCTATGCGGTTCCCGAATAGCCCTTCCCTCCCCAAGTCGAGTATGGGGGTGCCCCCGCCCACGGTGCCGCTGAACCTGAGCTGCACCCCATTATATTCAGCCAGCTCCATCAGGGCGGGCAACGCCAAGGCGAGGGGCCCCTTATTAGTGGTTACGACGTGGAACCTCCGCCTTAAAGCCTCCCTTACATGGCTTAAGCCCGGCTCCCCATCCCTTATATTAGTAGGCGTAACCTCGACCAGGACCTCAGCCTCTACATCCCTCAGGAGCTCCAAGCCGGTTAAGCCAGGCCTGCCGTGAACGGGATCCGCCGCCACACTCCCCTCACGCCTTTTAACCTCGAGGACCTCCCTAGGGTTCAAACCCTTCTCATCCACTACGGCGCCGCCGCTATCCGCCACGGCCACCACCCTAGGATGGATCCAGAGGCCGGAGGAGGAGACGCCTCCCTCCGAAATCATCCTTAGAAAGGCCTGCCCTACGCTGCCGAAGCCTATAACGACGACCCTCAAAGATGCATCCCCATGGTATACACGACCATTATATTACCGATGGCGCCGCCGCCCCCATTTATCGATTTCGCAGGCGAGTAAAGCCTAAGAGGGTGAAACATCCTCTTTTAAGGGTGGACTCCGACGGGAGGCAGCCTCCATCGAGGATCCAACGCATAGTAAAGCTAATCTTAATCCTCGTCCAAGATCTACCCGATATTTGAGCCGGGATTCCCGAGCCTGGTACGGGGCAGGCCTGGAGCATCCAATTAATGAGACGGCAAGCCTGTGGCCCTCACGGGCCTCGTGGGTTCAAATCCCACTCCCGGCGCCAACCCAACCCGCCCATCCCATTAAAGCCAAGCAACTCCCTCTGGGGATCATAGCAGGTTTATAAGGCCAGCCATACTCTAAAGTTAGTTTATATCTCAGAGAAGGGTGGATAAAAAAAGGTAGGTGAACGGCGTAGGTTAGATCGGCTAAGGGCGGTTGATGAAGCTGCCTCTCAATAGATTGATCAGGAAGCTTACGGTGGAGAACCTGTGGATCTACGTGTTAAGCCTCTTGAAGGATAGGCCTAAATATGGATATGAGATAAGGGAGGAGATCCAAAGCCGTTTCGGATTTAAACCCGGACAGGTAACCTCCTACATGGTCCTATACATGCTCGAACAAGACGGATATATAGAGTCCGCGGGCACCATGCGCAGCCTAACGGGGCCTAAAAGGAAATATTACAGGATCACAGAGAAGGGGGTCCGCCTGCTAAGGGAGGCCGAATCCTTCCTCTCCAATACCTATGAGAAGTTATTTAAGGCTAAATCCTAGAAGTCCGTAGAAGCCGGGTGAACTCAACCCATTTAGATGCGCCGAGGATAATCCTCTATGGAGTCGGGCCCTCGGGGCCTGGACTCCACAGGGATATGGGTGATGCGCTGCATCCCTTAGGCTCAAAGCCCGTCTAAGTCTCCCCTTGAAGGTCATCTTTAAATATGGCTGCTGTCCTCCAGATTAGACTTGAACGAGTTAACCGGTTGCATGGGCTTTGTCGAGCGAATATAGGCATATAGTGAGGGTGCTGGGAACAGACCTCGACGGATCCAAGAGGGTAGCCTACGCCCTAACCCGGATAAAGGGGGTAGGTATGAGCCTAGCCCACGCCGTAGTTAACGCTTTAAACCTGAACCCTAACCTCAGGGTAGGCGAATTATCCGACGACTTGGTTTCGAAGATCGAGGATGCCATAAGGGATCCCGTTAAATACGGGTTACCGTCATGGCTCCTGAACCGGCGGAAGGATCCGGAGTCTGGGAGGGACCTCCACCTCGTGGGATCAGACTTGGATCTAAGGATCAGGGCCGATATAGATTCCATGAAGGAGATCAGGAGCTGGAGGGGCGTAAGGCATGCCTTAGGCCTCAAGGTTAGGGGGCAGAGGACTAGGACAACCGGGAGGAAGGGTAAAACCGTCGGCGTGAAAAAGAAGAAGATAGTCGGGTGATGGCTCTATGGGTGATCCTAAGAGGCGGCGTAAGAAATATGAGGGCCCCCGCCATCCATGGCAGCTCGATCAACTCGAGGCTGAGCTTAAGCTCGTGGGGGAGTATGGGCTGCGGAACAAGAGGGAGCTTTGGAGGCTGAAGAGTATGCTCTCAAAGATAAGGGGGATAGCCAGGGCCCTCCTCGGGATGACCGAGGAGGAGCGTAGGGAGAGGCAGATGGAATACCTTAAGATGCTCGTTAAACTGGGGCTGCTCCGAGAGGACGCCACCATAGACGACGTCCTAGACCTCGACGTTAAAGACCTATTGGAGAGGAGGCTTCAAACCATCGTCTATAGGAAAGGCCTCGCCAAGACTATACATCAGGCGAGGCAGATGATCGTCCACGGGCACATCCTGATGGGGGAGAGGAGGGTGACGGTTCCGGGATACCTCGTTAAGAGAGGTGAGGAGGCATCCATCTCCTACGCCCCTAAAAGCCCATTCAATGAGCCGGAGCACCCCGCCCTAACAGGTGGGAGGGCTTAAACGCCCCTGGGAGGAGAACCCATAGGAGGATCGGGGGAAACCTTTCAATCTGGGAGGCCCGTGAAGCGATGGAGATCACCTTTTTGAAGCTGGATGGGGATAAAGCGTCGTTCATTCTCAAGGGTGTGGACACCGCCATGGCCAACGCCCTGAGGAGGACCATGATGGCTGAGGTTCCAACCATGGCTATAGACGACGTGATGATCCTCGAGAATAACTCCCCCATGTACGATGAGATACTAGCCCATAGGCTAGGGTTGATCCCGTTAACCACCGATCTGGACTCCTATAACCTGCCCGAAGAGTGCAGCTGCGGAGCGGAGCTCGGCTGCTCCAAATGCCGTGCCACATTGACCCTGGAGGCTGAGGCCGGGGAGGAGGCTAAGACCGTATACTCCGGAGACCTTAAGCCGCAGGATCCAGGGATCCGCCCGGTCAGCGCCGCCGTGCCCCTGGTGAAGCTTGCTCCCGGACAGAGGATCAGGCTTGAAGCCTATGCCAGGCTTGGGAGGGGAAGGGAACACGCCAAATGGCAGCCCGTATCCGTATGCGCCTACAAGTACTATCCCATAATCAAAGTCGACGATAAGATATGCGATGCATGCGGCATATGCGTGGAGTACTGCCCCAAAGGGATCCTGGCCGTAGAGGAGGGGAAGCTCAGGGTCTCCGAGGAGCTCAAGTGTACCATGTGCAATGAATGCGTCCGCCACTGCCCTAAAGAACCTCCGGGCATCGAGATATCATGGGATGACACCACCTTCATATTCAATATGGAATCCACCGGCGCCCTAAAGATAGATAGGATTATCAGGGAGGCAGCTCGAATACTAATCGATAAGGTCGAGAACCTCAAGGAGTTAATGTCGGCTAGGTTGGAGATGGAACCCGATGCGGAGGCGTAGCCCCATACTATACGAGGCGATGCTGCTCTCCGAGAAGAGATACCGTAAGGAGAAGGCGGGAATATGGAGGGCCATAGCCGAGATCCTCGAGAAACCCCACCGCCGTAGGGTAGCCGTAAACCTTGGACGCATAAGGAGACACGTGGACAATGGTATGATAGCGGTGGTCCCCGGGAGAGTCCTAGGCTCAGGCAGACTTGATAAACCTGTAACCGTGGCGGCCCTAAGCTTTACGGGGCAGGCTGAGAGGAAGATAAGGGAGGCCGGGGGCAGATGCCTCACCCTCAAGGAGCTCATGGAGGGAGACTACAAGCCCTCAAACCTCATAATAATAGGGTGAAGAGGAATATGGAGGCTGGGGAACCTATAATAATCGACGGGGAGAACGCCGTGCTGGGGAGGCTGGCGAGCTTCGCGGCTAAGAGGGCGCTGGAGGGCAGAGAAGTGATAATCGTCAACGCTGAGAAGGTGGCGGTTTCGGGCACCAAGGAGAGGATCCTAAAGGATATAATGAAGAGATTTAAAACTAGGACGCTTGGGTCGCTGGAGAAGTCGCCGGTCCATTACCGCCGCCCCGACAGGTACGTGAGGAGGGCGGTGAGGGGGATGCTCCCCTGGAAACAGGCTAAGGGCAGAGAAGCCTATAAACGCGTCAAGGTTTATATGGGGATCCCCTCCGAGCTGGAGGGGAAGTCGACCGTAAAGGTGAGGCCTGAAGACTCCGCCTCCAAGCTTAAATGTCCATGGGTCAGGATAGGGGATCTGGCCCGGGAGATAGGAGGTTCATCGCGGAGATGACAGATAAGAAGAAGGTGATATTCGCCACTGGTAAACGTAAGACGGCGATAGCTAAGGCGATCCTCAAGCCGGGGCGAGGCCTCGTAACCGTCAACAACGTCCCAGCAGAGGCGCTTAAGCCGGATCTGGTCAGGGCTAAGGTCTCGGAGCCCCTTAGCATAGCCGGGGATAAAGCCTCCGAGGTAGATATAGCCGTGAAGGTGAAGGGGGGTGGAATCATAAGCCGAGCTGAAGCCGTTAGAACCGCGATTGCAAGGGCCCTGGTGAAATGGAGTAGGAGCCTAGACCTCAGGAAGAAGTTCATAGCCTACGATAGGACGATGCTGGCCGGCGATCCCAGGAGGACCGAGCCTAAAAAGTTCGGAGGCCCCGGACCTAGGCGTAGGAGGCAGAAATCTTACAGGTAGACTACTCGTGCAGACAAGCTAAAAGGAGGGAGATAAGGGGATGATTATTCCCGTGAGATGCTTCACCTGCGGTAAACTGATAGGTGATAAATGGGAGGAGTTTAAACGGAGGGTGGACTCAGGGGAGGACCCCTCGAAGGTCCTAGATAGCCTCGGCTTAGAGAGATACTGTTGCAGGCGTATGATGATCTCCCATGTAGAGCTGATGGATGAGCTCCTCCTCTATGGTGGAGGGGGAGAACGGCTGGATGAGAAGTGGAGGAAAGCCCTGAGTGAGCAGCGAGGGGAAGGATAACCCATGAGCGAAGAACAAGGTATGGCTGGGGAACAGGAGCTCCTCCTCCCATTGGAGCAGCTCCTGGCGGCAGGCCTCCATATAGGAACCCGCATCAAGACGGAGCATATGGAGCCCTTCATATATAGAGTTAGACCCGACGGCCTCTTCATACTCAACGTGGGAGAGACGGATAAGAGGCTGAGGGTCGCCGCCAAGTTCATAGCGAGATTCGATCCCCCCAGGGTCCTAGCGGTATCGTCGAGGCTCTACGGCCACACGCCGGTGAGGAAGTTCTCCGAGGTCACAGGAGCTAAATATGTGGTGGGACGTTTCCTCCCAGGATACATCTCAAACCCCTCACATCCCTACCACTTGGAACCCCAGGTACTGGTCGCGACGGATCCCAGAGCCGACTGGCAGGCTATAAGCGAAGCCTCATCGGCTGGAATACCCGTCATAGCCCTATGCGACACGGATAACACCTTCGCAAAAGTGGATCTAGCCATCCCCACCAATAATAAGGGGAGGAGGGCGTTAGCCACCGTGTACTGGCTTCTAGCCAGGCAGGTCCTGAGGGAACGGGGCGTAATACCCAAGGATGGAGAGATCTCCTATACGATAGACGACTTCGAGACGAAGTTAACCGCGGCAATACAGGCGGGGGCCCGGCTTGAAGGTTAGGAAGCCCTGCCAGGCAGGCGTATTCTATCCACGCTCCAAGGAGGAGCTGATCGCCGAAATAGAGAGGTGCTTCCTCCACAGCCTCGGGCCGGGCAGGCTGCCTGAAACCCCCGTCCACGCCCCCCGAAGGATAATAGGCGTAATATCACCCCATGCAGGCTACATGTACTCCGGCCCAGTAGCGGCCTTCTCATATAAGGCGTTGGCCGAGGATGGAGAGCCGAAGACGGCTATAATACTGGGGCCCAACCATACAGGTATGGGAAGCGGGGTATCCGTAATGGCTGAAGGCGAATGGGAAACCCCTATGGGGAGGGTTAAAATCGACTCGGAGGCCGCCGACACAATCGTGAAAGCCTCAAACATAGTGGATGTGGACGATGAAGCCCATATCCTAGAACACTCCATAGAGGTGCAGCTGCCGTTCCTACAGTATATATACGATGGGAGGATCGAGATCGTCCCGATATGCATGATGATGCAGGACATGGAGACCAGCGTAGAGGTAGGCTCAGCCATATTCGAGGCCTCCAAGGAAAGGGATATAACCGTTATAGCCTCCTCGGATATGACCCACTACGAACCCCAGAGATCCGCCGAAAGAAAGGATAAGATAGCCCTAGACAAGATAGGATCCCTAGACGTTGAAGGCCTCTACCGGGCTATAGAGGCTGAAAACATATCCATGTGCGGATACGGCCCCGTAGCAGCCCTCATGCACTACGCGAAAGCCTCAGGGGTGGAAAAAGCCTCAATAGAAGCTTATAGGACCAGCGGCGACGTGACAGGAGACTTCGGGGCGGTGGTGGGATACGCCTCAGCCGTATTCAGAAAATAACCCTCCCACGCCCTCCCGCCCAGTAGTCATCCAATCCGTCAGCAACCCCTAACCCCCAAAATAATAAATAATAAAAAATAATAATTATGCCGGGCTGTCCCCTATTCATCATGGGGTTCAACTGGCTTAAACTTATTCGGCGGGAAGTCCCCTTGCGATAGCGATAGAGAGGGGGTAGTTCACACTTCTAGGATGTGAGGGCCTTGGACGTTGCAGCCTCCTATGCTATGGCTCCAGGTAAGGTGATCCTCTTCGGGGAGCACTTCGTGGTCTCCGGGAACCCCGCTGTAGCGGCAGCTATAAGGCTGAGAACCACGGCTTACGCGAGGCTTAGGATGGATGGATGGGTAACCATAAGCTCTAAAGGGTTGGGCGTCCGCGTCGCATATAGGGATGATGAACTCGTGGTTCATGGCGATGGATCTAAGGTGAAGGCCTTAAACCCTTTAAAGGCCATCGTGGATGAGGCTCGGAGGCGCTTCGAGAGAAAGGATGGGGTGGACCTCCACGTCTCCTCGGAGATACCTGTGGCCTCAGGTTTAGGATCCTCGGCGTCCACAGCTGTCTCCACAGCCGCATCGCTCTGTAAAGCCTATGGAGCTCCATTCGATAAAGGGATTATAATGGAGTTGGCTTCCATGGCTGAGAGGATGGTTCATGGAAGGCCTTCAGGCATCGACCATACCGTCATAACCCTGGGAGGCGTAATAATATATAGGCCTCGAGGCGGCTTCAGCTCCCTATCCTTCCCAAAATTTAAATTGGTCATCGTTAACACTGGGAGGCTCAGGTCGACTGGGAGGCTGGTGGCCAAAGTCCAGGAATACCTAGACAGGGACCCGGCTGTGAAAAAACGCATGTTATCCGAGGCTAACAGGATAACTTTAGAGGCTGTCGAATCCCTGAGCAGGGGGGATTTGGAGGCCCTGGGCCACCTAATGTATAGGAATCATGAGCTGCTGAGGGAGTTAGGAGTGTCGTCCAGGGAGTTAGATCTCATAGTTGAGGCGGCTAGGGATCATAACGCCTTGGGAGCCAAGCTCACGGGGGCTGGAGGGGGAGGCTGCGCGATAATCCTCCCTAGGAGGGGCTCTGAGGCGGAGATCTCCGCGTGTATGAGGGATCTAGGCTTCGAACCTTTTATAGTTGAGGTGGATGAAGAAGGCGTGGTTACAGGTACACTGGATGAAGGGGGGATACCCCTTGAAGGCTGGGGAGACGAAGGCTAGGAAACATGAGCATATCAGGATATGCCTTGAGGAGAGGGTTGAATCCCATGTGGAGCCGGGCTTCAGAGAGGTACTCCTAGTCCACGAGAGCCTCCCAGACCTGAACCTGGGCGACGTTGACGTCTCATATGAGTTCCTCGGGAGGAGGGTTGAAGCCCCCCTGGTCATCGAGCCTATAACGGGAGGGGTTGAAGACGCCTTGGAGATCAACCGTAGGTTGGCTGAAGCCGCTGAGGAGCATGGGGTAATCCTCTCAGTGGGAAGCCAGAGGGCGGCCCTAGAGGATCCCAGGCTGGAGCATACCTATAGGGTTACGAGGGATGCGGCGCCCAACGCGGTCATCCTAGCCAATATTGGATGTGCCCAGCTCCTCCAAGGGGATCCCTTGGAGACCGCTGAGAGGGCTGTGGAAATGGTGGAAGCCGACGGCCTAACGGTTCACCTGAACCCCCTCCAGGAAGCCGTCCAGCCGGAGGGGGAGACCTCCCTGAAAGGAATATACCGGGAGTTGGAGAGGCTGACCAGGGAGATTAAAGTACCCCTGATCGTGAAGGAGACGGGGGCCGGCATCTCCGCTGAGACGGCGGTCAGGCTTGAAAGACATGGAGTTAGATTCGTGGATGTAGCCGGTCTAGGGGGTACTTCATGGGCTGGAGTGGAATATTACAGGGCCTCATCAATGGGCGATGCCCTGAGGACCAAGCTGGGTGAAGGCTTCTGGGACTGGGGGATACCCACGGTCGTAAGCCTCCTCGAAGTATTAGAGTTCACTTCCATGAAGGCGATAGCGTCGGGCGGTGTCAGGAGCGGTGTGGACCTGGCTAAGGCCCTAGCCCTGGGCGCGGAGGCGGGTGGGATGGCGCTGCCCTTCCTGAGGGCAGCCGTTAAATCCAGGGAGGCAGTTTCAAGCCTCATCGAGGAGATGATCCAGGAGTTGAGGCTGGCCATGTTCCTGACAGGCTCAGGGAATATAGGTGAACTTAAATGTAAACCCCTGATAATCCTAGGGAGAACCGGGGAATGGCTCTCCCTGAGGGGGATAGACCCCGGCAGATACGCTAGGAGGCGCCTCCCATGAAGACCTCTAGGATACCTGGCTTCTATAATCTTCCGCCGGATGAAAGGCTGAACCTCGTCAAGGAATACGCGGACCTCACCGATGAGGAGGTTAAAGCCTTGAAGGATACTGGGGCCCTCCCATTAGAGCAGGCGGATAGGATGGTGGAGAACGTTATAGGCGTCATCCAGCTCCCCCTCGGGATAGCGGTCAACTTCCTCATAAACGGGAGGGACTACCTGATACCCATGGCCATAGAGGAGCCCTCCGTAATAGCCGCGGCGAGCAACGCCGCCAGGCTGGCCAGGGAGTCAGGAGGGTTCCAAGCCCAGAGCATGGAATCCATCATGATAGGACAGATACAGGTCACGGGTCTTAGAGACCCTTATAGGGCCCGTTTCTCAGTCCTGATGGAGGAGGAGAGGATCATAGAGGAGGCGAATAGGAGGGATCCCGTCCTCGTAGCCCACGGGGGAGGGGTCAAGAGGGTGACGGCGCGGGTCATCCCAGGCGTCCATAAGCCCATGCTCCTAGTTGAACTCCACGTGGATTGCAGGGACGCCATGGGGGCGAACATCGTGAACACCATGGCTGAAGCCGTGGCACCTATAATAGAGGAGGCCACAGGGGGAGACGTACTCCTAAGGATAGTGTCAAACCTATGCGTGGAACGGTTAGCAAGGGCCTCCGTGACCATTAAGAAGGACGTCATAGGCGGCGAGGAGGTTGTTGACGGCATAGTGGAGGCCTATATGCTCGCGGCATCCGACATCTATAGATGCGCCACCCATAATAAGGGCGTCATGAACGGGATAATAGCCGTAGCCCTAGCCACCGGAAACGATACCAGGGCGTTGGAGGCGGGCGCCCACTCATACGCTGCCCTCCACGGAATCTATAAGCCCCTGACGGTCTGGGAGAAGACCGTTGAAGGAGACTTGGCGGGGACCATAGAGCTCCCCATAGCCGTAGGGGTGATAGGAGGGGCCACCGCCGTCCACCCCATCGCGAAGATCTCCCGGAAGATCCTGAAGGTTAAAACGGCTAGGGAGCTGGCTGAAGTCATGGCTGCGGTGGGGCTGGCCCAGAACCTAGCCGCCCTGAGAGCCCTCGTAACCGAGGGCATCCAGAGGGGACATATGAAGCTCCACGCTAGGAACATAGCAGCCATGGCCGGGGCTGAAGGACCCCTAATAGACGAGATAGCCAGGAGGATGGTTGAAGAAGGAAACATAAGGATCGACAGGGCTAAAGAGCTGCTCCAAAGCCTTAAAGGGTCATAAACATCATATTATATTATTATTAGGGGAAGGGGCATCCACAGGGAAGCGCAGCTGCACCCCAAACCATTCTATTCCACCCTTTATATCAGGAGGGTTTCGATCAGATCTATTCAGGCTATAGTCCTCCTATGAGGAATGAGGCTAATCCTATGGCCATCCATATTAGGGACTGGGACTTGACCGAGCGGGCATCCCGCGGGGAAACTCCTCTGAGCAGCCTTATCGATGAGTGGAGGAAACCCGCATCGGCCCCGGCTACTATGAGCCCATATATTGGGGAGAGCCACTTCAACGCCAGGGGGATGGGGCTCACAGCTACGGCTGCAAGATAGAATAGGGCCGCCGCCTTCCCCGCGGTCCTGGATCCATATCTTACGGCTAGGGTTTTAACCCCGCTCCTCCTATCCCCCTCCACGTCGGCTATACCCTTAGTGATCTCCCGGCCTGTGTTGGCTAGGAAGGCCATCAGGGAAAAGACTATTAGAACCCCTGATATCCGGCCTGCCACGGCGCCCCCGAATAGGAAGGGCAGGCTCACGCATAAGCTCACGATCAGGTTTCCTGGGAGTCCTGTATGCTTCCCATGGGCGTTATAGTAGGCCATCAGGGCTGCGGATGCAGCGGCTATCATGAGGGAGGGAGGGTTGATCGAGGCTGAAGCTGCCACGCCTAAGGCTGCGAGGATCACCCCCAGCCTCAAGGCGTATCCAGGCGTCACTTGGCCTGATGGGATAGGCCTATCCGGGACGTTAACCGCGTCTATCTCCCTATCGTAATAGTCGTTTATACACATGGTGCCGGCGGTTAGAAGGAAGCCCACCGAGAACCCTAGGATATGGCTTATCCATGAGGCCTCCCTGGAAGCCATGAATACGCCTATCATGACGGCTAAACCCATCATCGCCGAGTTCACCGGTCGAATAAGCCTGACGCTCCCCATGACCGTGTCCATCCCCATAGGCGGGCCCTCCCATGTCGATTGAGAAGAGAGAGCATATATGTTTAATAGAGGTTTCCATTCATCTATTATCCCTGTTCTATTAACCCATGGGAATAGGAGTTCGGATGTGGGAAATGGACTACTATGATGCGGTCGTGGTGGGTGGTGGCCCTGCAGGGCTTACAGCCGCGAGGGCTTTGGCTGAGAAGGGCTTAGACGTGATACTCTTCGAGAGGGAGATGGCCTTCGGGAAGAAACCCTGCGGGGAAGCCGTCTCAGAGGGAGCTTTAAGGGATGCCGGGCTTGAGCCCTCGCCCAGCTTCCTTAGGAACGAGATAACGGCGGCCCTCGTATATCCCCCGGATGAGGCTAACCCGATACCTATAGAGAGGGGATCCGAGTTCATAGGCGTAGGATACATACTCGATAAGCCGAGCTTCCTCAAGGCTTTAAGTGAAAGGGCTGAAGCAGGGGGCGTGAGGGTCGAGTTAGGTCGAAACGTGGAGGGAGCCTCGAGGACAGGATCCCACCTTAAGGTTAAGGTGAAGGATAAAGGCGGCCTGGGAGGAGGTGAAGCCGTGGAGTGCAGATTCCTGCTGGGCTGCGACGGATACGCCTCAACGATTAGGAGAGGCTTCTTCGATTCCTCCAAGGTGGAGATGATCTCATGCCTCCAATACGTCATGAACGGCTGCGAGTTAACGGATGAGCATACCATGGAGTTCTACGTAGGGAACAGGATAGCTCCAGGAGGATACGCCTGGATATTCCCAAGAGGAGGCGGTCAAGCCAACGTGGGGATAGGCGTCAGGGGGGGATCCCCTAAGACATACCTTGACAAATTCATAGAGGATCATCCGGGAAAGTTTAGGTCAGCGGAGATCGTGAAGATGGGGGGAGCCCCCGTGATCATAAGCGGTCAACTGGACAGGATCGTAGGGGACTCCATCCTCCTCTGCGGCGAATCCGCTGGCCAAGTCATACCTTTAACCGGGGCCGGCATCCACACGAGCATAGCCGCCGGGAAGGCTGCAGCTGAAGCCATCTCGGAATCCCTGGAGGAGCCGGATCAGAAGGGTGGGGAGGCGCTTCAAAAGTATCCATCCAAGTATCATAGGATATACGGTAGGAAGATTGAGAGGAGCCTGAAGGCCTTAAGGGTCATAGAGAGGCTGAGCGACGGAGACTTGAACACGCTGGCATCCCTCATCGACGGCAGGGATATAGTGAACCTGGCGAACGGGGAGAACCTGGAGGAAGTGGCTAAAAAGCTTATGAGGCACCCCGGATTAGCCCTTAAGATCGCATATTCACTCCTCAGATAGGCTTGGAGACGAGGTAGAGCAGGTGAACGAAGCCGAGAACCACCTGAAGGTTAAAGGGACCAGACCCTACTACAACCTCTTAAGGAGGTTCAGGTTCCCCTCCCGTAAGCGTATAGTGGGAGGGATCCTGGCCTCATCCATCCTCGGCGGCGCAGCCTCCTCCCTAATCTACAGCCCCGATCCAGCCAGCCTGTTCAGAGGCGTCGCCTACGCCCTCTCATGCATCTTCATACCCCTGATAGGGGCTGGATTAGCAGCCTCCAAGATCATGGGGGGAGATCCCATACTAGGCTTGAGGAGATGCCTGGCCCTAGCCTTTTTTACATCCATCCTATGGAGCCTCATAGCCTTTCTAGGAGGAATCATAGCCAAGTTCTACAGCTCCTTCAGGTTCCCCCTATACTCCCTCTACGCTACAGCGCTTTTGGTGACCCCTATAAGGACGTTGACGGTCACCTCCATATCCTCCCAGAGCCGCTGGAGAAGGTTCACCGCATCCCTCATAGAGCCGGGGTCATACCTCATGGCAGCCCATTTAGCCGCTGGGGCGCCGGCTCAGACAGTCCTCTGGATATTCCTATCGGCCGCAGGCCTATCCATAGCCTACACCTCCTCGATAGGAGCCTACATGGAATACAAGGGGAGGAGGGAGCTCTCGATATCCCCGTCCAAGCTCTTCAGGGGCTTCCTCATGGAATGGCTTGAAGGCGACAATAGGATGGTGGAAAAGTACCTCGAGGAGCTCAGCCTGGAGGACACGGTTAAGGTGAACGTCATCAAGTTTAGGGATAGGATCCATGGAGGATTGAAGGCAGCCCTCGCCGTGGCCAACTTCCATCCGGGGCCCCTCCTGAACATTGGGAGCAGCATCCTCCCCTACAGGATACAGGAAGCCGTCAGGGATAGGTTCAGGATCCCCGTGGCGGTGCCCCATGGGATCTCGGGGCATGAGAGGAACCTGGTATCCCAGGCCCAGAACGAGAAGGTGATATCCATGGTGTTAGAGTTGCTTGAGGGGGGGAGCTCCTGGGGCGGCGCAACGGAGCCCGTTGAGGCGGTGGAGGCCAACGCCTCCTCCAAGTGTCAAGTCTTCAATGGATGCGCCCTGGTGACCCTGACCCTGGCTCCCGGAGACTCCGAGGATATACCACCGGAATTGGAGGAGGAAGTCTCCGCCTACTCCAAGGAGTACTTCCACCACATCATCCTCGTCGACGCCCACAACTCCATAAGTAAGGTAACAATACTCGACGGGGGGGATATAAGGGATCTCAAGGAGGCAGCCGAGAAGGCCATCAGGTACGCATATGGGAGGGAGGAGAAACCTTTCAGGCTCGGGGTAGCCGAGGTAGACCTAAAGGGATATGGGCTGGAACATGGAGTAGGCCCCGGCACGGGCTACCTCTTCCTCATAGGGATCGGGGAAAAGCTCTATTCATACCTGATCCTTGATGGGAATAACATGGCGAAGGGGTTGAGGGAGAAGATCCATAGCGCTTTGAAGCTTAATGGTGTAACCCCTGTGGAGACCATGACCACGGATACCCATGCCGTGAACGGGATCGTCTCGGCGGAGCTGGGATACTTCCCCATAGGCTGGGCCGTCCCCCATGAGGATTTGATACGTAGGATACTGGATGCGGCGGCGAGGGCTAAAGCATCCATGGTCGAGGCTGAAGCCTCATATTGTGGAGGTGAAGTGAAGGTTAAGAGCATGGGCTTAGCCCTCTTCAGCAGGCTGGCCTCCTTCATGTACTCCACAGCCCACTTCATAACCGCCTCCATAATACCCCTGATAGGCTCATCCATAATCCTGCTGTCGCTAATGGTTAGATGGATCCCTTAGAAGGGTGAGGAGCAGGGATCCCCCATGCCTGAAGGAGAAACGGATAAGACGGGTCTCGTCGAGGTCATCCGTGGATACGCGTTGGCCAACGCCGTCCAGCATGAAGGGAAGGCTGAGCCTAAACCCGTCCTCTCCAGGGTGCTCGCCGGGAACCCTGAACTCAGGGGAAGGGTGCGGGACCTCATCCGGATAGTCGAAGATGTGGTCAGGGAGGTGAACTCCAAGCCCCTCGAGGAACAGGATAGGGAGCTCAGGGAGAAGTATCCCCAGCTGCTGGAGGCTGCCGGGGAGTCCGCTGTACGGGAGAGGATCCTGCCCCCGCTACCCAACGCCTCCAAGTATGGGAGGGTTACGACCCGTTTCTCCCCGAACCCGGACTGCGTGCTCCACATAGGCTCCCTCAGGGCCATAATACTCTCCCATGAATACGCTCGAATATATAATGGGAGGTTCATCCTAAGGTTTGAGGATACGGATCCCAGGTTGAAGAAAGCCTCCCTCGAGTTCTACCAGGCGGTAAGGGATGACTTAAGATGGCTCGGCTGCCTATGGGATGAAGAGTATATACAGAGCGATAGGATACCCATATACTACGAGTACGCCTCAAAGCTTCTACGCCTCGGGGGATCCTACATATGTACATGCGAGAAGGATGAGTTTAAGGCGAGGCTTCTAAGGGGGCTCCCATGCCCCTGCAGGGATCTCCCGGCGGAGGTCCAGGAGGAGAGGTGGCTCCAAATGCTGAACGGGGATTTCAAGGAGGGGGAAGCCGTTTACAGGGTTAAAACCGACCTTTCTCATCCCAACCCGGCAGTGAGGGATTGGCCGGCCTTCAGGATCATAGACCCCGGGAAGCATCCTCATCCGAGGGTTGGCGCAAGATATAGGGTATGGCCCCTATACAATTTCGCATGCGGCGTAGACGATCACCTCCTCGGGATAACTCACGTCATAAGGGGTAAGGAGCACCTTACGAACACCGTGAGGCAGAGGTACCTCTACGACCACTTCGAATGGAGGTATCCTGAGACCATCCACTATGGCCGTTTAAGGATGGTGGACGCCGACCTGAGCAAGTCCACGATCCTCAGAAGGGTCGGCTCAGGGGAGGCCTCGGGCTTCGACGATCCCAGGCTGGCGACCCTTAAGGCCCTGAGGAGGAGGGGTATATCCCCCCAGGCTTTGAGACAGCTCATACTGGATATAGGGCCTAGGCCGGTGGACGCCACGATAAGCTGGGAGAACATCTACGCCTATAACAGGAGGATCCTGGAGCCATCCTCCAAGAGATACTTCTACGTGGAGGATCCCTTATCCCTCATCGTGGAAGATGTGCCGGGAGAGTTGGAGGCCAGGATCCCCTTCCATCCAAGCCATCCGGAGATGGGGTTCAGGACGATCCCCGTGAGGCCTGGACCCGATGGAACTGTTAGGCTGCTCGTGGCGGGGAGCGACCTAAAACTCATAGAGGGGTCAAAGTTTTTCAGGCTTATGGGGCTGCTCAACGCATCTTATAGCGGGGTTGACGTCGACGGTGTCCACGCCTCCTATGAGGGGAAGGGACATGAAGAGGCTAAGGGGAGGGGTATACCTATAATCCAATGGGTTAACCCTGACGAATGTATAGACGCCGCGGTTACCATGCCCTCAGCATACATCTCCAAGGGTAAGGGGGAGAAGGCATTGCTGGAGGCTAAGGTGGACGATACGGTGCAGCTCATACGCTTCGGCTTCGCCCGGGTCGACAGGATAGGGGAGGATTCGATACACTTATTCTACGCCCATAAGTAGATCCTCCTCCATCGCCTCAAGGCAGGGTTATTCCCCTATTATTTGAAGTATCAGGTTTCTTGAGCGTGGTCTCACGTCGAGTTCGATGAATATTATCTGCTGCCACGTCCCCAATGTGAGCCTACGGTTTATGAAGGGCACCGTGAGGCTTGGACCCAGTATGGACGCCCTCACATGGGAGTGGCCGTTCCCGTCATGCCACCTCTTCTCATGCTCATAGGATGCATCTCTAGGGGCAACCCTCTCCAAGGCCCTCGGCAGATCCTTTAGGAGCCCGGGCTCATACTCTATGGTGGTTAAGGCCCCCGTGGAGCCGGATACGAAGATGGTTACTATACCGTTCTCCAGACCTGTCTCATATACCGCTTTCTGGACCACATCGGATACGTCTATTATGTCGAGTTCACCCTTGGACTCCAGGCGGACCTCCCTAGACACCACAGCCATAGGCTATAATACACCTCCATCCTCAAATTTATATGAAAGCTCAGTTATGAGTTAATTGGTGGAAGGAGGAAGGATTTATCAGTTACTGGATGAGAGGATTTCGGAGGCAGCCTACTACTAGAGGCGGGGGTTGCCAAGCCAGGTCAAAGGCGCAGGCCTGTAGCCTCGGATATGGGACTGGCCAGAGGCGCCTGTCCCGTAGGGGTTCGTGGGTTCGAATCCCACCCCCCGCACTAGCGCCGCTGACATTTATATTCCTAGGTTTCGACACTTAAATTACCATAGAAAACAGAGTTCCAATCACGTGGGTTATTGCTGTAGCAGAGGCTCCTTTGCCTATCGTCTCAAAGCAGCTCCGAACCCAGTCTCTCCTAGAAAAAATTGTTTTCATGGCTCCCACTCCAAAGAGAGTTGCTGCGATGCCGATTACGGAGGCTATCAGAGCGTCCCATATATCTATAGAAAAGACAAAGGGAAATATGGGAACCAGAGCCGCGAGGCGGCTGGTTAGTTTTCGTCCCACAACTAAATTTAAACCATATAGAGCATGTTATTAACCAGCGGTAGCAGAACAATCGCTTTTGAAAGCGGATCCAGTTATTGACCCCTCTTCAGGTAAGGCTGCTATAGTTGAACAGCTGGACTTTCAAATCCAAGCTCAGCCTTCATGAATGGGGCTAAGCTTATTTCATGTCGGGCAGGCCTACTTTCGCCCCAAATGGATCTTAGGAGTAGAGTTAAGGCCTACAAACAAATTGAATTTAATAATCCTTTGGCTGTGTTTTCATATGTTTACTTTCCTTCTCCTCCGTGGATCCCACATATCTTAACTTTGTAAAGTGGCTGACCTCGAGAAACCAAGAACCGCTTGAAAGCTTCCTTTGGCCCTGTATCTACATCGATCCTCCGGCTGCGAGTATTGGAGGCGAGGCTCGGCGGCCATCCCGCCTAAGGGTTCACTTCGGCGTAAAGGCTTCTCGGGGTCATGGGCCACTTCGGGTCCCTGAAAGCTTCAGGGACGGATCGTTGAGGAGGATTTCAGCGACCCACCGCGCCACTTTACCGGTTACGCTGGGGCATTTGTCTCGGTGACCCCCCTCCTCCTCAAACCTCTTATAGTCTTCACTATCCCATAGGTTGAAGTCCCTGCCGAAAAGCTTCCGTTGAACTTCTCGACAGGTGCAGCCTCCAAACTCCTCCACGAACTTATCGTAGAGGACTTTGCTCGCCTTATAGGATTTCAGGAACCGCTTACCAAAGTTCTCCCGATCCCTCCCATAGAAATGGCTTAAAACGATAGATCCTCCGCTGAGGGCGCCGCAGGTCCCATATCCCGATAATCCTAAGCCACCGGCTAACCCATGGGACGCCTTGAAGAGCTCGTCGAGGTTCAATGAGAAGACGTCGCCGATCGCGGCGATGACGCATTGAGGACAGTTACCATATCTAGACTCATATTCAAAAGCCAACTTATACGCCCTCTCCAAAAACTCACTATTCGACAATCCCCATACATGCCCCCACTAAGCCTGTTAAGGTTAGAAAACCATCTCCGCCCCCATTTAAACCTTACAAACAAGAACGGCGCCCTTTAGGAGTAGGGGTGGATGCGCTTGAATATTCCTCCCTGTAATGCATTGTCGAGCGGGCTGCCCGCGGAGGCTGAGGAGGTTGAGGAGGCCTGGGTTGTGAGGGGCTTCAAGCCGGAAGCCTATGAATATGCTTAGGCGGGTCGTAGACCGCGCCCACGGCAGAGTCTGCCCTGACGCAGCCCAGAACTCGACGCTATGAAGCCAGAGGCTGAAAGACCGGGATGCCACAAGCTCCAGCCGTGAAGGTGTCGAGGAAATAGTTTCCATATGAACTCCTAGAAACTAAGGTATTGGAAATTGCGGGAACTCATGGATGGCGGATCCGGGCGGCTCCATCAGCTAAAGCCATATAAGTGAACTGATCGTCCTCTAGATCAGGGGTTGTTGCCCGGCTATACGCGTTCAAAAATCGGTGAAAGCCTATTGTCTACGTCTGCAGGGTTCAGCGGTTCCACTATCCATCATCGGCATGGTTTAGCCATCCTCTTATTGGCTGTAACGCTCACGGGTTTAATGGGGTTCAGTGAGGCCGCTTTTTCGACGTCGAATCTCTTCCTACGGGTTCATTTCCTCGACGTGGGTCAGGGGGACTCGGCTTTGATACTCTTCCCGAACGGGGCCGCCATGCTCATCGATGGGGGAGAGCGCTCAGAGGGGCCTAGGGTGGCGGGCTATCTAGAGTCCCTGGGCTTAACGTCGCTGGACGTCGTGGTGGCCACCCATCCTCATTCAGATCATATAGGCGGGTTAATAACGGTTCTTGGACGGTTCAAGGTGGGGCTGGTCGTGGATTCAGGCCAGATAAACCCGACGAAGACCTTCGAGGACTACCTGAACACCATCGACAGGAGGAATATACCCTTCAAGATAGGGAGAGGGGGCGAC
>Ga0078972_1002233_pt1 | contig 65411 bp, 61 predicted proteins | sample YelNatPaOPGAMG01_FD_67568 | JGI IMG/M metagenome (GOLD analysis project Ga0078972, IMG submission 67568) | Hot spring thermophilic microbial communities from Obsidian Pool, Yellowstone National Park, USA - OP-RAMG-01 (SPADES assembly) (version 2) | ecosystem: Environmental > Aquatic > Thermal...
ACCTTGCATGGTTTGTAACAGCCCTGGCGATGCATTCGCTTCTCAGGCTCTTCGGCCTGAAACCCTCTTTCCGGCTCGCTCTTCCGGTGCTTGCCTGCCAGACACTTTTTTTTATTCTGCTTGCAATATATTTTAACTTTGCAAAATGATAATCAGGGCAAGGCACAACTTCTTTATCTACAATTTCTTTAAGCTCTATACACTCTTTCAGATGAAGAGATGTTTCAGAAATGTTTATCTGAAGGGAGAGTTTGCCGACCGGGGGTTGCCTGTGGTTATAATTTCTAATCATTCGGGCTGGTGGGACGGCTTCTGGGTAATGTATCTTAACATGAAGATTTTCAGACGCAAATTCCATTTCATGATGCTTGAGGAGCAGCTCCGCAGGAACTGGTTCTTTATGTTTACCGGGGGTTTTTCGGTGAAAAAGGGAACCAGAAGCATCATCGAAACAATTCATCATGCCGGGGAAATCATTGAAAAACCGGAAAATCTTCTGCTGATTTTCCCGCAGGGTAAAATAGAATCAGTACATAAACCAGTTATAAATTTTGAAAAAGGCATTGAAAAAATACTGGAAGGGAAGGAAGGTAAGATTCACCTGGTTTTCAATGTAAACCTTACCGAATATTTTTCATACAAAAAACCAACCCTCTATATTTATTTTACCGCGCCGGAACCGGCAGGTTATTCTTTAAACGACCTTGAGGAGAGCTACAACTCGTTCTTCAGATCGTGCAGGGAGGCAAACATAAAAGAGGGGGCATTGTTGTGATATGGCTTGCATACACGGTTATCGGGTTTACGGCAATCCAGTTTCTGGTTTCGTTGATAAACCTTTTGTTTAGTGAGAAGCCGCGTCATGAAAAGGTGAATGGTAATCCGACTGTTTCGGTTCTGATACCTGCAAGAAACGAGGAAGCCAATATCGCCAACCTTCTGGAAGGCCTTCAGAACCAGGCTTACGGAAATATTGAAATAATTGTTTTTGACGACATGTCGGAAGACCGGACTGCGGAAACCGTTATGCGTTTTGCTGAAAAGGATAAAAGGATACGGCTTATCAGATCATCGGGATTGCCCGGAGGATGGCTGGGGAAAAATTACGCCTGCCACTCCCTTGCCATGCCGGCAGGTGGCGAATGGCTTCTCTTTCTTGATGCCGATGTAAAAATCTCAGGAAACATTATTGAAAATATCCTTGGATTCGCGGTGCTTGAAAATCTTGCGCTGGTTTCAATATTCCCCGCCCAGGAAATGGTAACACGGGGAGAAAAAGCAACCGTCCCGGTTATGAATTATATCCTGCTGTCGCTCCTGCCGCTGATTCTTGTTCGAAGGTCTTTTTTCCCGTCCCTTGCCGCCGCCAACGGACAGTTCATGTTTTTCAATTCGAAAATCTATAAAAAAGAGTTGCCGCATAAAAAACTTAAAGCCAACAAGGTGGAGGACATTGAAACTGCAAGGATGTTTAAGCGGCTGGGATACAGAATAGCCTGCCTTACCGGAGACGATACAATAAGATGCAGGATGTACAGAGGTTTTAATGATGCCGTAAATGGATTTTCGAAAAATGTTGCCTGTTTTTTCGGAAATTCCCTGACTGCCGCGTTTCTTTTCTGGCTCATCACCACTGCAGGGTTTATTCCGGTGCTTCTGTCTCTCCCGGGAGGCTTTTTTGCCGGCTATGTTGCAATGTATGTTTTAACGGGAATATTTGTTTCGGCATCAAGCCGGCAAAGCATAGCCGGGAATATATTGTATCTTGTGCCGAGGCAACTGTCACTCGGATTTTTTATTTACCGTGCTTTTTACAACCGCATGTTCAGAAACTACCAATGGAAAGGACGAAGTATAAAATAATTCTGCTCTTTTTAATATTTTATAGTTCATCTCTTTTTGCAGGAAACAGGGAGAGAATTTACCTGGCATATATCTCAGGGAATATGGAGGAATGGAGAACCGTAACTGACCTGCTGGCTTCTGCGGGACCTTCCGATCCGCAAACCCTTGCCGAGCTTGTCAATTACCAGTACGGTTATATCGGATGGTGTATCGGAACAGGGAGAAATGATGAAGCGAAAAAATATCTCGGCCATGCCGAAAACAACCTGGATAAACTGGAAAAAATCAAAGAATACAGGTCTCTGGTACTATCATACAGATCGGCTTTTTACGGTTACAGAATAGGTCTTAATAAATTGCTGGCACCGGTGCTGGGTATAAAAAGTTATGACAGTGCCAGGGAGGCAATAACCCTTGATAAAAACAATCCGATGGGGTACATCCAGTTCGGAAATATTATGTTTTATGTACCGAAAACCTTAGGCGGATCAAAAGCGGAAGCTCTGAAATACTATCTGAAAGCCCAGGAATTAATGGAAAAGGAGAATGCATCACTTTCGGGCGACTGGAATTATCTTAATCTTCTTACCCTGATAGCCCGTACCTGCACATATATCAATGATTACGGAAGGGCAAAACAGTATCTCGAAAAAATTCTTGAAACGGAACCTGATTTCAGGTGGGCAAGAGATGAACTTTCGAAGGAAATAATGAATAATAATAAAAAATAATTATATGCAGAAAAGAGTACTTATTACCGGAGCCGGGCTTGGAGGACTTACCCTCGCCCTGCGTCTGGCAAAAAAAGGATACAAGGTTGATATTCTTGAAAAAAACAATCAGGCAGGCGGAAGGCTGGGCCAGCTGAAAAAAGACGGGTTTACTTTTGATATCGGGCCAAGTTTTTTCAGCATGTCGTATGAGTTCGAAGAGTTTGCACGCGATTGCGGGATCAAACTGCCATTTGAGTATTTCAGCCTCGATCCGTTATATACTGTCAATTTCCGTAACAGTCCGAAAACCTGGTTTCTCTACAGGGATATCAGCAGGCTTGCGGGGCAGTTCAGCGATGTTGAACCCGGCTTTGAAGAAAATATGAGGCGGTATCTTGATAAAGGCGGCAGGCTTTTTCATGATACCGTAGGGCTGGTTATAAAGAATAATTTTGATTCCGTACCTGACTATCTGAAGACGCTCATGAAAGTGAACCCTGTGCATTTCCCGGTGCTTTTCCGGAGTTTCTGGAGACAGGTTTCGCATTATTTCAGTTCCGAAGAGGCTAAACAGATTTTATCGCTTGTGGCATTTTTCCTGGGCAGAACTCCATTCGACACCTCGGGGGTTTATACGCTTCTCTCCTATACCGAATTTGTTCACGACGGCTATTTCAATGTCAAAGGCGGAATGTATAAAATTATTGAAGGCATAACCGAAGAGCTGAAAAAAGAGAATGTTGTTATACATTATAATACTGAAATAACCGGTTTCATTGCCTCCGGAAACAGGATTCAGTCGCTGGTTGACCGTGAGGACAGAAAGTGGGATGCAGATATTTTTGCCATAAATGCCGATGCGGCTCTGTTCAGGGGAACTGTTCTTAAGAGAAAGAAGTATTCTGCTGAACGGCTCGACCGGATGAACTGGACCATGGGGCCGCTGACAATTTACATCGGCCTTAAATCCAAACTTCCCGGTGTACAGCATCATAATTACTTTCTGGGTGATAATTTCAGGGAGTATGCCGACAAAGTTTTTAAATCGCCCGGAACACTTCAGAAGCCATATTATTATGTGAATGTTCTTTCGCGGAATAATCCTGAATGTGCAATTGAGGGGGGCGAGAGCCTCTTTGTGGTTTGCCCTGTCCCCGATCTCAGGTTTAAACCCGACTGGAGCGACCGCGATGAGATAGTAAACAGCATTATTGATGATTTCTCCCTCAGAACGGGAAAAGATATCCGCCCCGAAATAGTATCTCTTACGGTTTATACCCCGGAGGATTGGCAGAACCAGTTTAACCTTCACCGGGGCAGCGGGCTGGGACTTGCACATGATATGCTTCAGATAGGAGCATTCAGACCCCGGAATTACGATGAGGAATTCAGTAATGTATTCTATGCAGGAGCCTCAACTATCCCCGGCACAGGCCTGCCCATGGTGGTGATAAGTTCAAAACTTGCTTTCGAAAGGATAATTGATTACGACAGGAGTATCAGGGCTCAGTAAAATACAGGAAGAATTGTTAATGTAGGGTTAGCTTTTTGTCAGAGTGCAGGTTCAGGCGGAGGATGAATGCCTTTAATAATTTATAATTAGTGGTTAACAGCATCCGGTAGTGATGATAAAGAATAAATTCCGGCTGAACAAAATGGCTGAAAAATATTTTGACTTATCTGTTTGATGATATTTGATTACTTTTGCATTGCCTCTGAAACGAGATATTAATGATTACCACGAATTCAGAAATAATGTTTGAGCTTGATGGACGGAGCCTCTATTACACTTTTATGGCAGGTGCCAGAAAAGTTATTGCGCACCAGACAGAACTGAACAGGATAAATGTTTTTCCGGTGAATGACGGTGACACCGGCACCAATCTTGCTGCAACTATAAGGGCGGTTATTGATTCACTAAGTCCGCACCGTTCATATAAAATCACAGCCGACAGGATTGCAGAAGCAGTTCTTATGAATGCCAGGGGTAATTCCGGTATCATCTTTGCACAGTTTCTATATGGTTTAAGTTGTGAAACAGGAGATTACAAAACCGTAAGGATAAAAGAATTTGCTGAATCGGTAAAAAAAGCTGTTAAGTACATTTATGATGCTGTGTCCAACCCTGTAGAAGGCACTATGCTTACTGTAATCAGAGAGTGGGCCGATTTTATTTATAACAGCCGGCAGAAATTTGACGATTTTAACCAGATGCTCCTGAGCTCGTATGAAGTTTTAAAGAAATCTCTTGCCGAAACAAAAACAAAACTGAAAATTCTGTCAAAAAACAATGTTGTTGATGCCGGAGCCAGCGGTTTTGTATTGTTTATTGAGGGGATTATTGAATATATCCATAAGCGTGACTTTAAAGAGCTGATAAGGTCGAAAGATGAAACAGCCGTCTTGCCAAGAATGGAAGAGATTATTGCTGAAGAGGTTAAGTACAGATATTGCACTGAAGCTGTAATAAAGAATGCATTTATTGACCAGCACACCATGATGGAAATTCTTCAGGAATATGGCGATTCAGCAGTGGTAGCCGGAAGCGATAAAATGAAACGAATACATGTGCACACAAGTAATCCGGCCGACCTGTTTTTCAGACTTAAGGATTACGGAACAATTACCTTTCAGAAAGCTGATGATATGTTAAGGCAGAGTGAATCAGTCTTCCACAGGAAGTATAGAATAGCACTTGTGGTAGATTCAACCTGCGATCTCGATGAGGCATTAATAGAAAAATATCAGATACATATTTTACCTGTAACTGTAAGTTTTGGTGAAAACCATTATCTCGATAAAATCACAATAAAGCCAGGGCACTTTTATAATATGCTTGAAACTTCACCCCATTATCCTACATCATCTCAGGTAAATGAACAGGCATTTATCAATATGTTTTCGCACCTTGCCTCTCATTATGACTCGGTTCTGGCAGTTATTCTTTCTGATAAACTTAGCGGGACATATTATACAGGGCTCAGGGCTGCCCAGACTGTAAGCAGGGAATTCGGTAAACCTGTTAGTATAATCAATTCGAAGGGTATTTCAGGCATGGCAGGATTAATAGTCTTACGTATAGCACAGGCTATTGAACAGAACATACCTCATGAACAGATAGTGGAACTGACGGATAAGTGGGTTGCAAATTCAAGATTGTTAATTAAAGTAAAAACACTGAAATATCTAATTAAAGGAGGCAGGCTTTCCTATACCAAAGGTTTGATAGCCCGGCTTCTGCATCTTAATCCGTTATTATCTCTTGATGAAACGGGTAAAGTTATTGTGCTTGAAAAGAGCTTCAGTCAGAAAGCAAACATGGAGAAAATAATAGGTCATATACAGAAGATATTAAAAACCAAACCCCTGTGGAATTATATTGTACTTCACGCTAATAATATTAATGATGCTGAATGGTACACTTCAAAAATGATTGCAATTACCGGAAAGCAACCTGTTGCTGTTCTGAATATATCGCCTGTAATCGGAGCGCATGCCGGAACAGGAGCTTCAGCTATTGCTTTCATGACTGAATATTGATACCGGACTTTCCCACGGATAAAAAGCTTGAAATATTTATAGCTTTCAACCCTGTCTTAAGACCCCATTGATTTTTAATTTGTGACTGCAATTTAAGAAAGCCATTTACTGAAATGATGAAACAATATTTTTCATTTCATTTTGTTTACTACATTTATCACGCTTTAAAAAATAATAACTTGGAAAGGGAAAAACTAATAAATCCGTCAAGGGCTATTGCTATTGTTGTATCAAATATGATCGGGACCGGAGTCTATACGAGTCTTGGTTTACAGGCCGCAGGTGTTAAATCTGTTTTTGCGCTGATACTTATCTGGATAACCGGCGGACTTGTTGCATTATGTGGTGCGCTGACATATGGAGAACTTGCAGCCCGGATTCCCCGTTCTGGAGGAGAATATATTTTTCTTTCAAAAATATATCATCCCGCTTTTGGCTTTCTTTCCGGTTTTATTTCCATGACTATCGGATTTGCAGCCCCGCTGGCAATTGCTGCAATAGCACTCGGAACATATGCAGGCAATATTATTCCATTGCCGCCGATGGTTACGGCAGTATCTGTAATAATTCTTCTTACAATTCTTAATTCCAGCAATTTCCGTACGGGAGCCAATTTTAACTTTATTACAACCACTCTGAATATTATTTTGATATTAACCCTTTGCATTGCCGGTTTTACAAGAGGAAGTCACGAAAATTTTATACTCACCTTTTCACGTTCAGATATTAAACAGGTTATTAATCCGGCTTTTGCAGTATCGCTGGTATATGTATCTTTCGCTTACTCAGGATGGAACTCTGCCGCCTATATAACACACCAGGTAAAAAATCCGGTTAAAAATCTTCCCTTAATCTTTATTACGGGAACAATGATTGTAATGACACTCTATACTCTTCTTAATTTTATTTTTCTCTATACAGTTCCTATCGAGGAATTGACAGGCAGAGTTGATGTTGCATTTCTTTCCGCAAAAAACATTTTCGGTGAATTCGGAGGTAAATTTATTGCAATTCTGATTTCTATAGGTCTTGTAGCATCTATTAATTCTCTGCTTATTCTGGGTCCAAGAGTTACTCAGGCTATAGCAGAAGACTATTCTTCACTGAGATTTCTGGGCTGGGAAAATAAAAACGGGTCTCCGTTTTATGCAACAATACTCCTTGCAATAATTTCGCTTACACTGATCTGGACTTCTACTTTTGAACAGATCATGACACTTATAGGATTCACCCTGAGTATTTTTACAATAACCTCTGTGGCAGGAATCTTTTTTCTAAGACAAAGAATGAAAAAGAATAATAACAATTTTTACCATACTTTCGGTTATCCGTTTATTCCACTCTTTTTTATTGTCATCGAAGGATGTATGATGATATATGTTTTTGCCAATAGGCCAGTACAATCACTTACAGGCATTGGCATTACTCTTGCAGGGCTTTTGGTCTGGTTTGTACTTATAAAATCGAATAAAAATGCCACTCTTTAAAAACACATTGATCTTTATTGCCGGAATTCTCATTTTTCACTCATGTACAGGGGAACGCAAGAAAAATATTCAGAAAAATGATAATATTCAGGTACAGGTAGTTTTCAGAATGCCTTATGATACATTGAAAGACAATACAGCATCATTCATAGCAGGGAAGGATTTTGATTATAAAGGGTGTCTGTCATTTCTCGACACACTGCAACTATGGAAAAGGTATAAATTTACAATGGATAGCGGATTTACTTTCCTTGATACATCGCGGTTTGTTAAAATGTCAGAATGGGCTGATAAGGAAATTTCACACAGAAAGGATACTGTGACATTGTTTTATCCGTTCGGCGGTCCCGACTTTCTGAATGCAAATATATTTTATCCGGAGGCTTCAAAGTATATTCTTTTTGGACTTGAACCGGCAGGTACTCTTCCGGATGTTTGCAGTTTGAACATGGAACAGATAAAAGAATATACTGAAAGCGTATGGCTTTCACTGAGAGATTTATTTCTCAGAAGCTATTTTATCACGGGGCATATGATGGAAGCTATAAAGAAAAGTGAAGTCAACGGTTCTGCTCCTATAATTGCAATGTTTATTAAGCGAAGAGGTTATAATATTGTTTCTGTTAGAAATATAGGGATTGATAGTACAGGCAGATGTATTTATACCGATAGTGTAAAGAAAGGGAAAATATTTGCAAGAGGCATTAAGTTTGACTTTGCAGGAGATACAGGGCACAGGATTCAATCGGTTCTTTATTTCCGTGTTGATGTTTCAGATGCGGGCTTAAAACAAAATTATCCGTTCATGGAATACCTTAAATCAATGCCTTACTGCAATACTTATCTGAAAGCAGGATCATATCTGATGCACAGTAATGAATTCTCCGGAATCCGTAACCTTGTCCTTGATAAAAGTATTTCAATTCTCCAGGATGATTCAGGGATAGCATATAAGTACTTTGACAAAAAGGTCTGGAACATCAAATTATATGGAAAATATACAAGGCCTGGTAAGGAATTTTCATGGATCAATGAAATGGATCTTGCAGAAGCTTACCGCGACACCTCAATAAAACCTGTTCCGTTTACCCTCGGCTATAACTGGCGTACAAGAGCAATAAACCTGCTTTATGCCGTTAAAAAGTGAATTCTTCTGTTAGGTAAAAATTTTCCTTTGGTGGTTTAAAAAATAAATAATGATGCAGGTTCTGAAGCTACACAGGGATGGAACCCTGATGTGCCTTTAATGAAACTCCAGCTGGTTGATATCTAAACGCATCAAGCTGAAATTTAATTACTGAATTCCTGAATTTTTCTGCTTGCCTGAAAATATTTTCAGGTTTAAAAATTTTTATTTGTTTTATTTCAATAGCTTTCGTAACTTTGATATGATATAATGCCGGATAATAAATGTACGATATTAAAATGATAAGATTAACCATCCGGTAGCTATCTGAATTCCTGAAGAAGGAAAAATGAAAAGAAGATTAGTTGTATCAATAAAAATGTAATATTATGAATACACAGTTAATTTTTTTAACCCAGTCAGTTACTCCAGCAGTAATTGAAATAATACTTCTGCTGCTTGGTGCTGCACTGATAGGATTTCTCACCGCATGGTTTTATCAGAAATCTTATTTTACGCCTATTATTAAAAAACTTGAAGATGAAAAAGAACAATTGAACAGGAAAATTGATAGCCTGAATGATGAGATTACAAGCCTGAAAAACAAAATTGAAGGACTTGAGAAATCTCTGGCTGACAAGGACAATGAAATAAAAGAACTTAAAAACCAGATGCAAGCAAAAGGGTGATTAAGTATTGTTACTTTTTTATCACGAAAGCCGGAAAAAGAGTCCGGCTTTCGTTTTTATTTAACCCGGTATATCCTTTTGTTGACCCACCTGGGCTCGAACCAGGACTCTGCGGAACCAAAATCCGTCGTGTTACCAGTTACACCATGGGTCAATTCTACCTTAAACAAAACTATGCAAAATTAGAAAAAAAATTAATACTACCTTTACACATAATCGGGACAGATGAACTGTAACAATTCAGGAGAAAATGCTGATAAGTGAAAATGAAACAAGTTCTGTTGTCAGATTGCTGGAAGCGGCAGGAAAAGAAATTTTGAGGATATTTTATTCTCCTGATGATTTCGGAGTAAATCTGAAAGAAGATAAAAGTCCTGTTACGCGTGCTGATCTTGTTTCTGATTCGGTAATAAAGGCGGGCCTTGGGAAAATCACCTTAGGTATACCTGTGTTCAGTGAGGAAACAAAAGATGTAAGTTTCGACATACGAAAAAAGTGGAACCCACTCTGGATTCTCGATCCGCTTGATGGTACAAAAGAATTTATTGCCCGTAACGAAGAGTTTTGTATTTCGCTGGCATTAATATTTGATAACAAACCCTTTGCAGGATTCATTCATCATCCTGTTTCAGGCATAACGTGGTTTGCTGTCCGAGGTCAAGGCTCATACAGGCTGAATGGTAAAAAAAAGGTCATTCTGCCGGTTGTTACTCCTAAGGGAGCCATCAGAATCAACATCAGCAGAAACCATCATTCTTCTGCAGAAGAGGCATGGATTAATGACATCAGGACACGGCATAATGTGGAAAAAATTATTTGTGGAAGTGCAGTAAAGTTCTGTAAAATAGCGGAAGGATATTCAGACCTGTATCCCAAATTCGGATTAATTAATGAATGGGATATTGCTGCCGGGCACATAATTTTAGAAGAAACAGGTGGTGAGATAATAGAATTGCCTGATGGTAAATCTCCGGTTTATAATAAACCTGATTATCATCAACCCCCATTTATTGCCTGTGGAACGAGAGGAAAAAAGATTGTGAAGGGAAAATTGCTGAAAAATATTACTGAAAGCTGAATTCACAGTTATTGATATCCGTTACCTTTACAATCCTGAAAGGGCATCGGACAAGAGTCGAAATAATAGAACCAAGGTCATACATATCTTCATCACCTTCTTCATAATACCATGTGATTTTAATAAGGCTGTTGTATTCATAAATGATAGATGATATTTCTTTAAGTATTTCATAGATCCATTTAATTGAGGTTGTATTTATGAATTCAAAAGCCATTGTGATCTCAGTTGACCCTCTCCAGTAAGGCAAATATTTTTTAATCCATTCATACACAGGTTTATATAAATTTGAAGAATTCTCAGGTATTGATCTTCCTGTAATAATAATTTTTCCCGGTCCCAAAAAAATACCGGGTGTCTTTTTTGTTGGCTCTATTGTGAGGCATTCTGAATACATTGAAAAACATGGTTTTATGTTAAAAATATTCAGTCTGTCAATATTGCCGAATTAAGGTCAGGATGAATCAATTCACCTGAACAGAAAGCGGATGCTGTAAAATTATAAAACAGTATTTATTATACAAATTTATTTTGCTCTCTTTTGGTTGAAAAGGGTCGGGCATGGCTCTTCCCAGAGAGAGGGATATTCATCATTGAATTTACTGATAATAGTTTTCAGTATGGTTGCCCTGAGGAATTCTGATTTGTTTTTTATACGGTAACGGCTGCAATAAACATCAAGAGCCTTTCTTTCTCTGCTGTTAAGCATCAGTGAAATCCTGTTTTTGCGCAGGAGGTATTCTTCTTTACCAGGGTACCGCTTCACTTTGCCTTTTTTCTGATTTATGCAAAAATACAGGGAACAGATTTCAGGAGACAAATATTAAACAGCAAGTTTTTAACATCAGATTTACAGGAATGATTAAAATACTGATATTTAATAAAATAAACTCTTTACAACTTTTTGTTTTTCAATTTATGAATTCTGAGCCATTTTATTTGACAATGCTGAAAAATAATAAATCAGGCAAATCAGATATAAAAACTTTCACATTCAACTACTTCACTGTAATTAATTTCTTATCTTCGTACCTCGTTTTTGAAAGTTATAACGTAAAACTTTTATGAAAAAAATTTTTCTGCTTCTGAGCACTGTATTATTCTTTAAATTAGAGGCTTATCCTCAGCAAAAAGTCTGGACACTTGAAGATTGTGTCAGGCATGCTCTTGAAAACAATATACAGGTTAAACAACAGGAACTGCAGACACGTTTTCAGAAAAATGCACTTGACTTGGCTAAGCTTAAACTGCTTCCTACCCTGAGTGGTAATGCTACCCATAATTATTCTTTTGGAAGGGCACTGGATCAGACTACTTACGAGTTTACCGAACATGAAAATGTAAGGACAAACAACTTTTACATTGGCGGTAATATGAATATTTTCAGTGGTTTGCAGAATTATTATTCTATAAAGAAATATCAGTACGAACTGCTTGCAGGTGAGCAGGATCTAAAAAGTATGAAAGATAATATAGCTCTTAATGTTGCACTGGGTTATCTGCAGATATTATTAAACAGGGAGTTGGTAAATGCGACGGAAAATCAGCTTCAGATCACGCGACAGCAGATTGAAAAAACACGGAAAATGGTAGAGGCAGGCAGTGTTGCCCTCGGCAACCTTCTGCAGATTGAAGCGCAGGCTGCACAGGAGGAACTTCAGCTTATAAACCTGAGGAATCAGCTGGAAATATCTTATTTAAGTCTTACACAGCTTCTTGAACTTGAATCACCGGCCGGCTTTGAGATTGCTGTTCCTGAAATAAGTGTCGATACCAGTTATATTATTTCAGGAACAGTTGAGGATATTTTTTTGCTTGCAGGGAAAAACAGACCGGAAATAATAAGCTCTGAGCTGAAACTTAAGGCAAGCGAGTATGACCTGAAGGTTGCGATGGGCGCCAGAAGTCCGCGTGTTACTTTGAGCCATTCTTTCAGCACGGGATATTCTGATATAAGAAAAAAACTACTCGGAATGGATCCTGTTACAGGCCCTCTTTATGGAAAATACTCTTTTGCCGACCAGGTACACGATAATATAAATTATGGAATCGGGTTTTCATTAAGTCTGCCAATACTTAACGGATGGCAGATAAATAAAGGAATTTCTAATTCACGACTCACCATAGAGAATAATCAGTATGCACTTGATGCAACAAAAAAACAACTTTATAAAAATATCCAGCAGGCATATGCTGATGCGCAGGCAGCACTTAAGAAATATGCAGCAAGCATAAAAGCAGTAAGGTCAACTGAAGAGTCATTCAGGTATGCTGAACAAAGATTTAATGTCGGACTGGTTACCCCTGTTGATTACAATGCTGCAAAGACTCAGTTGTTAAAAGCACAATCGGAACTTGCACAGGCAAAGTATGAATTTGTATTTAAAATAAAAGTACTTGATTTTTATAAAGGCATACCTATTTCATTACTACAATAAAACATTTCCAGTTGTATGAAAAACAATAAAATACTTAAGATTCTTGTAATTATTGCAGTTATTTTAATGATAGTTGCCGTAATAGGGAAAAAACAGGGCTGGTTCGGAAAGGCACCTAAGGTTAAAGTAGCGGTGGAATCAGCTTCTTTAAGAACTATTACTGAAACAATTACTGCCAATGGTAAAATTCAGCCTGAAAAGGAAGTGAAAATAACCCCTGATGTTTCAGGAGAAATTGTGGAACTGAACGTAAAGGAGGGAGACAGGGTAGAAAAGGGAGAGCTTTTATGCAGAATCAAACCCGACACATATATTTCACAACGCGACAGGTCGCTTGCTGCAATTAGTTCAGCAAAAGCCCGCCTTTCAAGGGCTGAGGCCCAGTTTATCCAAGCAGAACTGGCTTACAGAAGGAATAAACAGCTGTATGAAGAGAAAACTATTTCCCAGTCGGAATATGAGCAGGCTGAGGCTTCATATAAGGTGGCAAAAGCAGAAGTTGATGCTGAAAGATTTTCTGTTTCAAGTGCTGAGGCATCCCTGAAGGAAGCAGAGGAAAATCTTGTTAAAACTTCAATATATGCTCCTATATCAGGAACTGTTTCTATGCTTCTTGTTGAACTTGGTGAACGGGTAGTTGGAACAAGCATGATGAGCGGTACAGAAATGATGAGAATTGCAGATCTTTCAAGAATGGAAGCCAGAGTGGAAGTAAATGAAAATGATATAACCCGTGTTAAGGTAGGTGATACGGCAATTGTGAGCATAGATGCTTATATGGATGAGAAATTCAAAGGAGTAGTGACTGCTGTAGCAAGTTCTGCAAAGACTACAGGAATTTCAGCCGATCAGGTAACAAATTTTGATGTCAGGGTTTTTGTCCTTCCCGATTCATACAAGCATCTTGTAAGGGAAAGCAGGCCTTATCCCCTCAGGCCCGGCATGTCAGTATCAGTTGATATCCGTACCATAACAAAAACTTCAGTGCTGGCTGTACCAATTCAAGCTGTTACTACCCGGACAGATACAACTTTGCTTCAGGTTTCTCAAACTGGTGGAGATATCAGAACAATTGTTTTCATCTCCGACGGTACTTATGCTTTAGCCAGAGATGTAAAAACAGGTATTCAGGATAATACTTATATCGAAATTATTACAGGAATCAATGAAGGTGACAGGGTAATAGTCGCACCTTTCAGTGCTATAAGTAAAAAACTTTCCGACAGCACCCTTGTGCAGATAGTACAAAAGGAAGAGCTTTATAAAACAAAATAATAATTATAAAGTTTATTCTGATGATACTTTGTATTGAAACTGCCACCAGTGTCTGCTCTGTTGCACTTTGCAGTGACGAAAAAGTTATCTCAGTCCGTGAAAGCAAAGATGGGAAATCTCATTCAGCCTTGCTGACTGTTTTAATAAATGATTTACTTTCTGAACAAAAGATAAAGGTTGAAAACCTTGATGCTGTTTCCGTAAGCAAAGGCCCGGGCTCATTTACGGGCCTGCGAATAGGTGTATCAGTTGCAAAAGGAATTGCATACGGGGCAGGGATCCCTCTTATTGGCATTGATACACTTACTTCTATGTACTATGGCTTTATTAGTCTGCCAACAGGTAAAATTGAGTTGAATGAAAATACTCTGTTTTGTCCTATGATTGATGCAAAAAGAATGGAAGTATACTATTGTCTGTTTGATTATTCAGGCAGAAGAATAAAGGAAATTACAGCAGAAGAAATTACCGCTGATACTTTTTCTGATATTACTGCTGAAATAACGATTGTTTTTTTTGGCGACGGAGCTGGAAAATGTTCGAAAGTGATAAAAAGAAATAAACAAATTTTTTTAAATGAGTTTCAGATGTCAGCTGCTTATATGCACATTCCTTCAATAAATGCACTTAAAGAAAAAAAATTTGAAAATACTGCTTATTTTGAACCGTTTTATCTGAAAGATTTCATGGTAACGAAGCCCAGAAAAAAGCTGTTTTAAATGGCATATTGCATAAATAAACAATGGGGGATGAAAAATTCATTTTTAACGATAATATTGATATTTGTTTTTACTGGCATAGGTCAGGGGCAAAATTCACCTTACAGGGCCGGGGAACAGGTATCGTATGTTATTCATTACGGACCTATTAACGGAGGCATCGCTAATATGACCCTTACAGAAGAGATTTATGAAGGTAAAACTGTATTGCATTCGTATTTCATAGGTTATACCACCGGCGTTGCTGATGCTATCTTCAAAGTGAAGGACATTTATGAAAGTTATTTTTTGCCTGAATCAGGGCTTCCTGTCAAATCAGTCAGAAACATCCAGGAAGGCAGATACAGGAGATATAATGTAGTGTTGTTCGACCATGATACAAGAACTGATTCAGCAATATTATTAAGCGACCTTACCGGTAAACATATTACCCAGAAAGGAATTCATGATATACTTTCCTGTTTTTATTATTTCAGAAAAAATTATCTTGCCAGAGACTATGCTTTCAGACAAGGAGAAGCAATTACTATAAATACATGGTTCACAGATGAGTTTTATCCTGTTATTTTAAAGTTTGTGGGAATTGAAGATGTAAGAACCAGGCTGGGGAAAATAAGATGTTATAAATTTAATCCGGTAACGGAAGTCGGAAGATTGTTTAAAACTAATGAGGATGTCTCTATCTGGTTTTCAGCAGATAAAAATTGTATCCCTGTTAAAATACGATTTGATATATTTGTAGGTGCATTTATTGCTGAAATTACCAGCTATGAGGGGCTGGCTGAAACATTGCAATTTATTAATAAATAAAAGATTGAATAAAAAGAAAATTTTGTATGGCAACAACACAGGATTTCAGAAATGGTCTGGTAATTGAATTTAACAATGACCTTTATACCATTGTTCAGTTTCAACACGTTAAGCCAGGTAAAGGACCGGCATTTGTTCGTACCAAACTTAAAAATATCAGAACAGGGAAGGTAATTGATAATACGTTTACAGCTGGTGTGAAAATTAATGTAACGAGGATTGAAAGAAGGCCATACCAGTACCTTTATAAAGATGATGATTTTTATTATTTCATGCATAATGAAACATTTGAACAGGTTCATGTGCCTGAGCATATGATTGAACAGCATGAATTTCTTAAGGAAGGCCAGAATGTTGAAATTGTAGTTCACGCCGATACAGAGAATATTCTTTCGGTTGAACTGCCTCCGTTTGTTGTTCTGGAGATTACATATACAGAACCGGGACTGAAGGGGGATACCGCAACAAACACATTGAAACCTGCAACCACTGAAACAGGAGCAACGGTTATGGTGCCCCTGTTTATTAACAATGGGGATAAAATCAAGATTGACACACGAGACGGATCATACGTAGAAAGAGTAAAAACCTGAAACCAGATGGAAGATAAAAGCACTTCGAAAGAAAGGCTTAAGATTTCGAAGTTTAAGCTTAATGCATTGCTCGATATAACACTGTCGATTAATGCAAATCTCCCTGTTGAAGACCTGCTTTCCAAATACGAGTCTATTCTCAGAAACAACCTTGGAATTGGGAAAATTTTAATTTTCAAACATGAAGGGGAATGGGAATCTATCCTGAATGCAGGTTTCTCTGAGGCTTTTGAAAAATCAATAGATGTTGAAAAAAAACTTCTTCCAATTACAGAGACTTCAATAGTTACCAATAATCCGGAGTTTGAAGGTGTGGATATTATTATTCCGGTTTTTAACAACATGGCGCCTCTGGCGTATGTTTTTATAGGTGATATAGAGGAAGAAGGCGAAGGAATGAGCCCTGTTCTGAAACATCTGAATTTTATCCAGACTATTTCAAGTATTATAATTGTTGCTATTGAAAATATAAGGCTTTTTAAGGAAAGTTTGAGGCAGGAGGCACTCAGAAAAGAGCTTGAGCTGGCATCAAAAATGCAGATGATGCTTATACCTCATGACGATAAACTTCCTTCAGAAGGCAAAATTATTGTCAATGGCTTTTACTTTCCTCACTATGAAGTAGGGGGTGATTATTATGATTGTATAAGACTATCAGAGAACCAGACGGGATTTTGCATTGCAGATGTATCAGGAAAAGGTATCTCAGCTGCAATACTGATGTCGAATTTTCAGGCCAGTCTTAGAGCACTTTTTACACACAAAATTGACCTTGCTGAACTGATAAAAAAACTGAATACTATCATTGTTGAGAATGCCGCCGGAGAAAAATTTATAACATTTTTTGTTGCAAGGTATAATCATGACTCGGCTATTCTTGAATATGTAAATGCAGCACACAACCCCCCTGTGTTTTATGATACTGTAACAGGTGAACTGAAACATCTTAAAACTAATTGTGTTGGCATAGGTATGTTAGATGAAATTCCAGACATCAGAAAACAGGAATTAAACATAATGAATCATTCAAAAATAGTATGTTATACTGATGGTTTTTCTGAGCTGAAAGACGAAAAAGGTGAAGAGATTGGAACAAGAAAAATTATCAGCCATATTACAAACACACGTCCTGTGAAGGAGAATATACAGAAGATGCTTAAAGAGCTTGGGATACCGGAAAACAACCCCGGTCTTTTCGATGATGTTTCAATTATTGCTGCCGATCTTTTCTGCTAAATCAGCAAATGATTTATATTCGAAATTTTGTGAAGGAAAATAAAAATCGTCAGTGACTATCACATCAATTATTCCCCGGGAAAGTGCTGAAATTTTAAGAATTATAATTTTGTTCTGATATTACCCTTTGCTGTAGGTTATTAAATTTTACTGCAAAATAATTATACTGCACGGATAAGGAAATAATTCTTTTTACCTTTCTGTATCAGAAGATATTTTCCGTTCAGCAGATGGCTGGTGTTTATTTTCATTTCAGGATCAGAAACTTTTTCCTTGTTTAAATTTACTCCTCCTCCCTGTATCATTCTGCGCAGTTCACTCTTGGATGAAAAAATCTGTGAATGGACTACACAAAGATCAGATATTGACACCCCTTCGCAGAATAAATTTTTATCTGTTTCAAAAACCGGAACACCTTCAAAAACTGACAGAAAAGTTTTCTCACTCATTTTTTTTAATGATTCGGTAGTCCCTTTACCGAACAGTATTTGTGAAGCTTCAACGGCTGAATTGTAATCTTCCCGTGAGTGAACCATCAAAGTAACCTCTTCGGCAAGGCGTTTCTGCAGCAATCTTTCTTCAGGCTGTTTGTTATGTTCATATATAATATGTTCAATTGTTTCCCTGTCGAGTGTTGTAAAAATTTTAATATACTTTGCTGCATCCTCATCCGGCACATTGAGCCAGAATTGGTAAAAGTGATAGGGCGAAGTTTTTTCGGGGTCGAGCCATACGTTACCCGATTCGGTTTTTCCGAATTTTGATCCATCGGCTTTAGTTATGAGCGGACATGTAAGTGCGAAAGCTTCTCCACCTGTTTTTCTTCTTATCAGTTCTGTTCCGGTAACGATATTACCCCACTGGTCTGACCCGCCCATCTGAAGTTTGCAGTTGTAGGTTTTATAAAGGTGCAGGAAATCTGTTCCCTGAACCAGCTGATAAGAGAATTCAGTAAACGACATACCCTCCTTTGAATCGGGGTTAAGCCGTTTTTTAACAGAGTCTTTCGACATCATGTAGTTTACGGTGATATGTTTTCCGATGTCCCTTATAAAGTCAAGAAAAGAATATTCCTTCATCCAGTCATAATTATTAACCATAATGGCTTTGTTTGGCCGGCTGGATTGAAAATCGAGGAATTTTGCAAGTTGTTTTTTAATGCATTCCTGATTTTTTCTCAGGGTTTCTTCATCAAGAAGAACGCGTTCCTCTGATTTTCCTGAAGGGTCGCCGATCATGCCTGTTGCACCACCGATGAGAGCTATTGGGATATGTCCTGCCCGCTGAAAATGAACAAGAAGCATCGCCTGCACCATATGACCAATATGCAATGAATCGGCAGTGGGGTCAAAACCAATATAACCTGTGACCTTCTCCTTATTTAGAAGTTCTTCAGTTCCCGGCATGATGTCATGAATCATACCTCTCCATCTTAGTTCTTCGACAAAGTTCATAGTTTACAGATTCGAACCGCAAATATAGTAAATAGGTCAGATAACAACCTCCTCAGGTTTCTTTTTAAACCGGTCAAAGCTTTTTGAGAATGCTCCTTCTCCGATGATAGGGAAAATTGCAGGTGCAATATCGGATATCGGATTATAGAACATCGACTGATTTATTTTTTCTTTAGGAAGAAATGGACGATGTTCATCAATTACATTAAGAATAACGAATATCACACTGAGAATCAAAACAGATTTCAGTATTCCTAATAACATTCCGAGAAGCCTGTTTAAAAAGCCAAGTGCAACAGCTTTTACCAGTTTATCAATCAGAAGTCCGATAAAATGTACAGCTACTACTACAATTAGGAATGTAATTATGAAGGCAATAATTCCGACATATTTACCGGTCATATCAAAGTAATCATAGAGTTTTGCTGCGGTAAAAGCCGAAAACTTTACAGCTGCCCAGATACCAAGTATCAATGCTGTCAGGGAAGCTACTTCCCTGATAAATCCGTCCACAAAACCTCTGATTGCGGAAATTGCAAGAATAATGATAATCAGTATATCTATATAGTTCATCATAACTTGATTAGGCAAAGTGAAAGTATGAAAGATTATTATATTTTCAAAACTGTTTATTAACCAATGTCTTTAAGTGGTTTTGTACTTTAAATCAATGTAATAAAAATTAGGTTATCAGTAGTGTCTGAATAAAATTAAGGAGATTCCTCCCTTCGGTCGGAATGACGGGGCATTTCGAAGGGATCAGGGAAGGTGGGCGGTGCGTAAATCGCACCGCCCACCTTCCCCCTGTCCTATTCTTTTATCGCGTCATTCCGAATGAATCCCGGTGCAAACCGGGATGAATGAGGAATCCCATTATTCCAGTAATTTAGTATGATGGGGCAAACATATTGATATTTCTTTCCTTCATAAAAAACAGAATCCACTTTCAGATCAAATTATTATCCGGACAATAGTGTTAGTTTATGAAAATTCTAAGGAGGCTATTTATATACTATTTGCACCAAAGTAAAAATTATCATAATTTTGCAATCCCGGTTAACAAACTGGTCCTATAGTTCAATGGATAGAACGGAGGTTTCCTAAACCTTAAATCCAGGTTCGATTCCTGGTAGGACTACAAAAACAGAAATTATACATTACAGTGACTTTAGTGATAGCTGTTTCATTTTTATAATGAAATAATTGGGTATTCAGGTTTTTTGCCTGTTGTGAAGACCAATTGTGAAGAAAATATTAACCGGTATTATTCTTTTATGTATTTGCTCAGCAGGTTCCTGATGGTAAAAGTTTCTGCATAATCGAGGGCGGTTTTTCCTTCATTGTCTTTCAGAGAGGGATTGGCACCTCTTGTGAGTAATAATTCAACTACTCCTGTGTGTCCGTTCCGGGAAGCAAGCATCAAAGCAGTTTCCCCATCTGAAGTGTGTTGATTGATTTTTGCCCCTTTCTCCAGCAGAAGTTTTACAAGTTTTTCGTGTCCGTTAAGAGCGGCCAGCATCATTGCAGTAAATCCTTCAGGCATCTGAGAATCAATCTCAGCACCTTTTTCAATCAGAAAACCGGCAATTTCAATGTGACCTTCTATTGCTGCATGCATTAGAGGAGTAACACCTTTGGAGTTTTTTATGTTAATCTTTGCATTGTATTCAGTCAGGAGTTTCACAGCAGCAGTAAATCCTTTGAGTGAAGCTACCATAACAGGAGTGAATCCCTCATTATCTTGCAAATCCGGATTTGCTTTTCTTTCAAGCAGTATTTTTGCAATTTCAACCTGATTATTTTCTATTGCTGCAATAAGGGCACCTCTACCTTTGGCATCTTGTAAATCAGGATCTGCCCCTTTTTCAAGGAGAAGCCGAACTATTTCAGGTTGTGCAGAAAGAGTTGCTTTTATCAGAGCGGTTGATCCATCATTACTTTTAAATCCGGTTCTTGCACCTTTCTCAAGAAGCAGTTTGACAATGTCGGTATAGCCATATTGTGCTGAAAGAATCAGCGGGGTTGTTCCATCTGCACGCCGGATATTTATATCTGCTCCTTTTTCAATCAACATCTGGGTTGCCTCAATATCTCCTCTGCTTACAGCTTTGCATAGAGCGGTTGAGCCATCAATACTTTTTGATTCTGTATTTGCATTTTTTTCAAGAAGCATTTTAATTATTTCAAGATGTCCGTTTTGAGCTGCCACCCAGAGCGCATCAGTTCCGTCATTACGGCATTTGCTGATTTCAGCTCCTTTTTCGAGCAGAAGTTTTACGGTTTCGGTGTGCCCTTTTAAGGATGACCAAATCAGGGGCGTTGATCCATCGTTGCTTTGAAGATTAATATCTGCACCATTTTCTGCCAGTAATTTTACTATTTCGGTGTTGCCGTTCTGAGCAGCAAAAATCAGAGCAGTGGTTCCGTCTGAAAGCTTATAATCAATATCCTTGGTTCTGTCAAGAAGAAGTCTGACAATTTCAATGTGACCGTTCATTACAGATACCATCAGTGAAGAGTATTTTTTTTCTTCGGAATATTTTTTTGAAGTATCCTGTCTTATATAAACTTTAAGAAATTCAACCCTGCCACTTCCGGATGATCTCATGATAGCTGTTTTTACTATTGCGTTTTTCTGGATTTCCGGATCAGGTTCCTTGTCGGGAAGAAGTTCCACAATGTCCATACGGCCGTTTTTTGAAGCAAGAAGTAATGCAGTAACTCCGGAATCATATTTTGATACAGGCTTTGATCTTCTTTTAATCAGAGATTTAACTTTTTCGGTCATTTCATCCATCATATTGATTGATATGGCATTTGTTCCGTCAGGGCAAAGCGATCCGGAATATTTCTCTTTATCCAGAAGAAGCCGTACAATATTAGTATAACCGTTAAGTGATGCAACAAAGAGAGGGGTACTTCCGTCTTTACACTGCTGACATACCGGAGCACCTTTTTCAAGAAGTAGTTTAACCAGATCAAAATATCCGTTCATTGAAGCCATAAAAAGTGGACTTTCCCCGTCGGCGCATGCAAGGTCCAATTGTGCTCCGCTGTTAATCAGCAACTGTGCAATATCCAGATGTCCGTACCGGCATGCCATAATAAGGGCTGAATATCCGTCATAAGCCTGAAGGTCAGGGTTTGCTCCGCTTTCGAGAAGAATTTTTACAATTTCTGTATTACCGTTTTCAGTGGCAACCATCAGAGCTGAATAACCTTCAGCTGAACGCAGGTGATCCCTGACACCGTTTTCAATAAGTGTTTTAACAACCCCTGAGAAACCTTGTTGTGCAGCAATCATAAGGGCAGTGAATCCGTTTATATCCTGCAGGTCAGGATTGGCACCCCGGTCAAGTAACAGTTTAATAATTTCTTCATTGCCACCAAATGCTGCAAACATCAGTGCTGTGGATCCGTCCTTTGCCTGCAGATTGGGTTTTGCTCCACGATCGAGAAGGATACGGCAAAGTTTTACATCACCGCTTGAGGAAGCATACATAAGAACACTTCTGCTGGTCAGATCCTGATAATTGACAGAATCAATGTTTCTTGCTTTTGCATAAATATTGGTATATTTTCCTGTTTTCAGCATTTGAACAAGGTTCTCAGCTCTCGTAACAGCCTGCGGTTCTGCCCTGACAATCGACAGGAACATCAATATAATCATTGCTGCTATTTTATGGATTAATTTCATAAATATGCAGTCTTTTCAAATCGCAGATTAAATTAAAAAATTTATTGTTATCTGCCTAAATTTAATACATTTATTATTTTTTGCTACTCTATTTCAGCATGATATTCCTGAAGAGATTTAACCTTATACTGTCCGTTCTGTCTTTCTTTTATACCGTTAGTTGCAGAAAATGCCGCAGATGTAGTAGTAATATAAGGTACTTTATATCGTATTGCATTTTTTCTGATATATGAATCATCGTATTCGCTGAGGCGGCCTGCAGGTGTGTTAACCAGCAGGTCTATTTCCCTGTTTTTTATAGCGTCCACAATATTTGGCCGTCCTTCATGGACCTTAAGAATGAGAATGGCAGGAATGCCATGACTTTCAAGAAATTGTTTTGTTCCCCTTGTAGCAATAATAGTGAAACCAAGATCTCTGAAATTTTTTGCTGCCGGAAGGATTTTTTCCTTATCACGGTCGGCGATAGTAATAAGAACATTTCCTTTAACAGGCAATGGTGATTGTGTGGCTTCCTGTGATTTAAAGAATGCCATTCCATAGGTATCGGCCAGACCTAATACTTCTCCTGTTGATTTCATTTCAGGGCCGAGTAGGGGGTCGATAGTCGGAAACATGTTAAACGGGAAAACAGCTTCCTTTACTCCGAAATGTTTAATATTTTGCTTACGGAGATTAAAATCTGTAAATTTCTGACCAAGCATAATCTGTGTTGCAATTCTGGCCATTTTAATGTTACAGACTTTCGAAACAAGAGGTACAGTCCGTGACGCTCTTGGATTGGCTTCAAGAATATAAACAACATCGTTATAAATGGCATATTGTACATTAAGCAGGCCGACCACTTTCAGTTCCATAGCTATTTTGCGGGTGTAGTCATAAATTGTCTTTTTATGTTCTTTCGGGATTATCACAGGAGGGATGACACAGGCTGAATCGCCAGAGTGAATTCCTGCATACTCAATATGCTGCATTATAGCCGGGACAAAAGTATCCACGCCATCTGACAATGCATCAGCTTCACATTCTATGGCATCCTCAAGGAAGAGGTCGATAAGCAGAGGACGGTCGGGTGATACACCTACTGCTGCTGTAACATAATGTTCAAGCATTTCCCTGTCGAGGATAATTTTCATTGCGCGGCCGCCAAGTACATAAGAAGGTCTCACCATGAGAGGGTAACCAATTCTTTCAGCAATAGCAATTGCTTCTTCAAGATTGCTTGCCATTCCCGATTCGGGTTGAGGTATTCCGAGTTTTGCAATGATCTTGCGAAAACGATCCCTGTCTTCCGCAAGATCAATAGTATCGGGGGATGTTCCCAGAATTTTAACGCCAGCTTCAGCGAGGTCATTTGCAAGATTAAGGGGTGTCTGTCCGCCGAATTGCACAATAACACCTTCAGGCTTTTCTTTGTGATAAATGCCAAGAACATCTTCGAGAGTAAGTGGTTCAAAATAAAGTTTGTCGGAGGTGTCATAGTCGGTAGAAACTGTTTCAGGGTTACAGTTTACCATTATTGATTCATATCCTGCCTGGCGGATTGCAAAGGCTGCATGAACGCAGCAATAGTCAAATTCTATTCCCTGACCTATTCTGTTTGGGCCCCCGCCAAGCACCATAATCTTTTTTCTGTTACTGACTTTTACACTGTCAGGAGCATTATATGTTGAAAAGTAATATGCAGCATTTTCGACTCCACTAACCGGGATTGCTTCCCATGACTGTGTTACTCCAAGGGAAATCCGCTTTTCTCTCAGTTCTTTTTCCGGAATATTCAGCAGAAAGGAGAGATATTTATCCGAAAAACCATCTTTTTTTGCCTGAACAAGCAACTCATCAGGGAGTGTTTTGCCTTTATACGACAGGATTTTCTCCTCTTCCTCAACAAGCTCCTTCATCTGTTGTATAAACCATGGTTTAATATGTGTTCTTTTGTATAATTCTTCGATATCTGCACCCTTTCTAAGGGCTTCATACATAATAAACTGTCTTTCGCTTGAAGGATGTTTCAGCAAGGCCATCAGTTCATCAAGTGATTTTGAGTTGAAGTCTTTGGCAAAGCCCAGTCCGTATCTTCCTATCTCCAGTGACCTTATTGCTTTCTGAAGAGCCTCTTTATAAGTTTTTCCGATACTCATTACTTCCCCAACAGCCTGCATCTGGGTACCAAGTTTGTCTTCAAGTCCTTCAAATTTTTCAAATGCCCATCTGGCAAACTTTACTACTACATAATCGCCTGAAGGAGTATATTTGTCAAGAGTGTCTTCGCGCCAGTAAGGAAGTTCATCGAGTGTTATTCCACAGGCCAGCAATGAGGAGATGTAAGCAATCGGAAAACCTGTTGCTTTTGAAGCGAGTGCAGAGGAGCGTGATGTACGAGGATTGATTTCTATTACAACTACCCTTCCGGTTTTTGGATCGTGTGCAAACTGGATGTTTGTTCCTCCTATTACTTCTATAGCTTCTACTATCTGATAAGAATATTTCTGAAGTTTCTTTTGCAGTTCAGGGGATATGGTAAGCATGGGAGCGGTACAAAAGGAATCCCCTGTATGAACGCCCATAGCATCTACATTCTCTATGAAGCATACTGTAATCATCTGGTTCTTTGAATCCCTTACCACTTCGAGTTCAAGCTCTTCCCACCCAAGAACAGATTCTTCTATCAGCACCTGATGAACCATGCTGGCGGCAAGTCCCCTACCTGCAACATTTCTCAGCTCTTCGACATTATAAACAAGACCTCCTCCTGTTCCTCCCAGAGTATATGCCGGTCTTATTACAACCGGGTAACCAAGTTCTGCTGCCACATCTTCAGCTGCTTTAACTGAATTAACTGCTTTGCTTCTCGGGACATCAATGCCCAACTTCTTCATTGTTTCCTTAAACGCGGTACGGTCTTCGCCTCTCTCTATCGCATCAATGTTTACCCCGATAACTTTTACATTGTATTTTTCAAGCACTCCGCTTTTTGCAAGTTGTGAAGAAAGATTTAATCCCGTCTGTCCTCCAAGATTTGGAAGAAGTGCATCGGGTCTTTCTTTTTTGATTATTTCAGTAAGGGCGTATTCATTCAAAGGCTCGATATAAGTAAAATCGGCCATTTCGGGGTCAGTCATAATTGTGGCTGGATTGGAATTTACCAGCACTATTTTATAACCGAGTGATCTCAGTGCTTTACATGCCTGGGTACCCGAATAGTCAAACTCACAAGCCTGACCTATGATAATCGGACCTGAGCCAATAATCAATATTTTTTCAATGTCTGTTCTTTTTGGCATATCTTATTAATAAGTGGCTGCAATTTATAAACAATTTCAGAAATCAGATTTTTTTATCTTGTATAAAAACCCTGCTTTTTGTCCGGGAATTTCATTTAAGTTGTTTTCAAAAACTTTTATTAATTTAACATACGATAAATTTAAATCAAAACATAAAAATTGACGGAAATGAATAAGAAGATTACAATTCAGATTTTTGCGGTATTATTTTCCATCACTGCGTTGCTAAGAGGTCAGACTACCGGTAATCAGTTAGCTGATGTTATATTATCAGGTTACTCGGTTAGGATGTTTTCATCTGAGCCTGTATCAGACAATGATATTGAACTGATACTGAAATGTGGTATCAAGGCTCCGAGCGGACGTAATCAACAGCCATGGTGGTTTACAGTTGTAAAGGACAAAGCCCTCCTCAAGGAACTTATGCCTAATATAACCGATGGCAATATTCTTATAATTATTTCAGGGAAGGAAGGTTCAAATGTTGATTTTGACTGTGGCCTGGCAACCCAGAATATGTTTATAGCTGCTCAGAGTCTTGGCCTTGGTGCGCGCATTTATGGAGGACCTGCAAATTTTATTAATACTTCAAAAAGAGAAATCTTTGGAATACCTCAGGGATACAGGGCTATAGTTATTCTTAGAATAGGTCATATTGATAAAAGCGTAGATGCTGTTTCTGCGGCTTCGTCAAGAAAGAAAATTGAAGAGGTAGTGAACTTTAAATGAAAGAGGATTTCGGTCTTTTTAAGGATAATATTTCACGCAGATTGTGCAGAAGACCGCAGAATTTATTGCTTTATCAGTTAATAGGTTAATATTTGTGCCAGCCTGAAGAAATAAAAAGCCGATCTTAAATTCATATTTTAGCTTTAAACATAAATATTTCTGACTATGCTTACCCTTTCTGAAATGAAAGACAAGATTCTCAAACTGGTGCGTGAAGGAAATTTTATTGAGGGAATATATTATTAGTGCGACAGATTGTGTGGGAAATGTTCCTTTACCGGCCGGTGCCTGAATTTTGAATTTTCAAAGCAAGCCTTGCAGAGGTCAGAAAGGGGGAAAGATGTTTGAATTATCATGAAGACCATTGATCCGAAGATGGTAGTTATTCAGCTCGACACGGGTAATCTTTTTAACGGGGGAGCAAAAGCACTGGATGTAGTAAAGAAATATCCGAACAGATGGGAAAACATTCATGTGAAGGATGAGATTGAGGTATCAGCGGGCAGGTTCGAAAGCTGTATTGTTGGTGAAGGGATCGTTAATATCAGGGAGGTGCTTGACCTTGCCACAAAAATAGGCGGGGCAGAAGTATATATTATTGAACAGGAGGCATACCAGGGAAAGCAGCCTATGGATTGTGTAAAGGCTGACCTTGAGGTAATGAGAAAGTGGGGCTACTAAAAGTCATGGGGCATGGGGCATGGAGCATGGGGAGAAAGGCAAAGGGCGAAGGGCAAAGGGCGAAGGGCAAGGGGCGAAGGGCAAGGGGCAAAGGGACCAGGGATTAGGAGAGAGGGTTTGATGTGATGCAGAAAGTTAAATTTGCTTAAATTTCCCCAAGGGCTGGAAATAAATTTTTATTTGTCAGGGCAATGGTTACATTTGTTGCTGACAAATAATCCCATCCCATGAAAAAAGCCTACCTGTTTTTTACAGTGTTGATCTTTTCTTTTCCCTTGTTTTCGCAGCAGGAATTTTCGGTGAACATAAACCGCCCCAAAAAAATGGTTGGTTCGGCATCAAAGATTTCGGTTTTATACCTTGGGCAGCAGAAGGGGCCGCTTAAAAACACGCCGCTGCTTATTACTGCAGGTTACGGTCTTGTCTGGTGCAGATAGTTTACTTTGTCTTCAGTGTTCAGCCGGAAAGTTTTCTGTACCTGATGCGTGTGGGAGTTGCATCGGCAACTCTTTTCCTGTAGTTCTCCTCATACTCTGAATAGGATCCTTCGAACCACACAACTTTCGAATCGCCTTCAAAGGCAAGTATGTGAGTAGCCACACGGTCGAGGAACCAGCGGTCGTGCGTTATGATCACGGCACAACCCGCAAAGTTTTCAAGGCCTTCCTCAAGTGCGCGCAGAGTATTGACATCAATATCGTTAGTAGGTTCGTCGAGGAGAAGTACGTTGGCTCCCGATTTAATAGTAAGTGCAAGGTGGAGGCGATTTCTCTCTCCGCCTGACAGCACCCCACATTTCTTTTCCTGGTCTGCGCCCGTAAAATTAAATCTGGCAGCATAGGCTCTTGCATTGACAGGTCGGTTGCCAAGCATCACCTCATCATATCCGCCTGAAATAACCTCATATACTGTTTTTGAGGGATCTATTGCCGCATGGCTCTGGTCAACATAGCCGGGAACAACTGTTTCTCCGGTTTCAAAATGGCCCTTTGTCGGTTTTTCCTGGCCCATAATCATCCTGAAAAGCGTGGTTTTCCCGGCTCCGTTAGGGCCAATTACACCCACAATGCCGTTGGGAGGCAGATTGAAGCTCAGACCCTCGAAAAGAAGTTTGTCGCCGAACGATTTTGCCACATCAACGGCTTTTATAACCTTGTCGCCCAGGCGGGGACCATTGGGAATGAAAATTTCAAGTCTTTCCTCTTTTTGTTTTACATCCTGGTTAAGCAGATTTTCGTACGCGCTGAGTCTTGCTTTCGATTTTGCATGACGGGCTTTGGGGGACATGCGGACCCATTCAAGTTCACGTTCAAGAATCTTTCTTCTTCTTATATTGCCTTTTTCTTCAATTTCAAGTCTTTTTGCTTTTTGTTCAAGCCACGATGAATAGTTTCCTTTCCATGGAATACCTTCACCCCGGTCAAGTTCAAGAATCCATCCTGCAACATTATCAAGAAAATATCTGTCGTGAGTAATGCAGATTACAGTTCCTTTATACTGCTTAAGATGCATTTCAAGCCATTGTACTGATTCGGTATCAAGATGGTTGGTTGGCTCGTCGAGAAGGAGTATGTCGGGTTCCCGCAGAAGCAGGCGGCAAAGGGCAACCCTGCGTCTCTCACCTCCTGACAGGATATTTACGGGAGTGTTACCTTCAGGACATCTGAGAGCATCCATGGCCCTTTCAAGGCGGTGTTCAATGTTCCATGCGTCGTGATAATCAATCTTCTCCTGCAGAGCAGCCTGCCTGTCCATCAGTTGCTGCATCCGGTCGGAGTTTTCATATACTGCGGGATCACCGAAGCTGTTGTTTATACTTTCATATTCCTTAAGCAGATCCATTGTCTCCTTCACTCCCTCTTCCACAATCTCGCGCACCGTGCGGCTTTCATCAAGCAAGGGATCCTGAGGAAGAAGCCCTACCGTATAACCGGGACTAAATACCACATCCCCCTGATATTCTTTTTCCTCGCCTGCAATAATTCTTAAAAGGGTTGATTTACCTGAACCGTTCAAACCTATAATTCCAATCTTAGCTCCGAGGAAAAATGAAAGTGAAATATCTTTAAGTACTTGCCTGTGAGGCGGATAAGTCTTGCTGACACGATACATTGAGAAAATTATCTTATTCTCTTCACTCATTTTGGTGGAATTGAACTTAACAAGGCAAAAATAAAGGATTTTTATCAAGAAGAAAGGAAGCCCCTGTCTCAGATTTGCCTTAAGAAGAAAGATAATTTAAAATATGATAGTGACAATAATTATTGTATATTTCTGTTTCAGCCTAAAAAATTTTTTCAGGCAGAAGGATTAAACAATCTGATTGTTTCGGTCTGCATCAGTACCCATATGGAATATACACCTGCAAGGGTTCCGACAGGAATATTAAGGCATCCGATTACTGAAACAATGAGTACAATAATTCTTGCCCAGTTTTTATATGCCAGTACTCCTATACCTCCGGCAATGCCCAACAGAGATATTGACCCTATAAATATGGGAACTGCGGTTCCGATGAAAGTTAAGACAGTAACGGCTATTTCCTCGTTTCCCACAAATCCTTTTGCAAAGTTCATTAAGAAATATATCAGAATAGCCCCCAGAAGTCCTAATGAGCTCAGTACAATCCGAAGAATTCCAACTACTGTAACGTGTCTTTTCATTTTTATTTCTTCCATGGCTGCTTATTTTTATTTTTGTGTTTAAAAGACTGCTTTTTTGGGTTTAATGCTGCATGAAAATAAGAAAATTTATTAATTTCCGTTTAATGAGCAACAATAATAAATAAAAAAGAGTCAGATATAAGGTTAATACTACGGGTTGTTTTATAAATTTGTAATGAAATATGATAATTTGAAACTTTGATGTTTTCCGGATTCAGTTAAGAATATTTCATAAACAAACAGGTATAAGAGTTTTGCAGCATGATTGAAAAAAATTAAATAATTTTCATATGAAAAAGAAGGTTCTTTTTGTAGTATTTCTTATTGCAGTAGCATGGTCATTTACTTCATGCGAGTCGTTGTTTAAGAAATGCAAGCTATGTAAGACAGTTACATATGATACTTCAAACAACTCAGTTGTCAATGAAACGGATGAAGTTGAATATTGTGGTACGGATCTTGTGAAGAAAGAGGCTACTCCTCCATTTACAGTTGGTAATCTGAAGACAGTTGTGGAGTGTCATTAGTTATATCTTACGCCTATCAGTGTGACATCATCAACCTGGGGGTTGTCGCCGCGCCATTCCTCAAATATTCTGTCGAGAATTTCTCCCTGTTCGAGCATAGGTTTTGAAGCTATTTCAAGAAGGGTCTCCTTCATTCTTGCCGACATGAATTTTTTCTGTGCCGGGCCGCCAAACTGGTCAGCGTAACCGTCAGAAAAAATGTAGAATACATCTCCTTTAAGGAGGTCAATCTTATGGAGAGTAAACGGTGGCATTTTGTAATGTATTGCCACAGGCATTTTGTCGGCCCGGTAATGAGTCAACTCGTTACCTCGTATCAGATAGAGAGGGCAATTCGCTCCTGCAAAATAAAGAGTGTTATTATTGAAGTCTATTGTGCATACAGCTGCATCCATACCATCTTTCACTGACTCCTCGTCATAAACCTGTTTAAGTGATTTTATTACTTCATCTCTCAGTCTGTTAAGTATCTGGTCAGGCATCAAAATATTTTTTTCGTTTACAATTTCATTAAGGAGGGTGACGCCAAGCATGCTCATAAATGCGCCCGGAACGCCATGACCTGTACAGTCAGCGGCTATTATCACCTGCAGGTTGTCTTTTGAGGTTACCCAGTAGAAATCGCCGCTTACAATTGCAAGAGGTTTGTAAAGTACAAAATGTTCCAATTTATCACTGAATAATTCGAGTGAAGGAATAAGAGCAGTCTGTATTCTTTTGGCGTACATAATACTGTCGGTAATATGTTTTTTCTGGTAGGCAATCTGATCGCGCTGTGCTGCAGCAATATCCCTCTGTTTTTCAATTTCATCCTTCTGGGCTGAAATCAACCGGTTTTTCTCTTCAAGTATAATGTTTGCTTCTTTTTTGATTTTATAAGCACGGAAGATATTATATGCGAGTATTGCTACAAGCAGTAAAGCTATAATGACAAAATAAAGAACGAGTTTCTGTTTTTCGAGTGTCTCGAGCTGAATCTTTATCTTGCTTTCCTGTTCTTTTATTTTGTTTAGCTGGTCGTTAATCATTGCAAGTTGCTGCTCTATTTTACCTTTCTGGACAGCCAGTGTATCCTGTTGAGTTTTTACTTCATTCTGCTGAATCCTGATTGTTTCCTTCTGAGCAGTAATTTCTCCCTGTTGCCTTGAAATTTGGTTCATCTGTACATTCAGTACTCTCTGCTTTTCCTTAAGTTCTTTTTCTTTAAGAGTTATTTCCCTGTCGAGACTGTCGAGCAGATTTTTCTGTCTCATTATTTCAAGTCTCTGCATTTCAATTGTTTCAAGTTGTTGCCTGATAGTCTCTTTCTGAACTTCTATTTCTCTGGCAGCCTGTGAATAAAGATTTTCCCAGTCTTCTTTTGTTTTAACAGCCATAAACAACAGTTCCTGTGGAACAGAAAGGCCTTCTTTTTTTAAATAATCTTCGTTAATATCAAAGCGTGGTCTTCCTTCTACCACAATGAAATTCAGCATTGATTCCCTGAATTCATAACCTTCAGTTATCAGCATAGTTTTCTGGCCTGCAATTTTCTCCTTGACTTTTTTAAGATCAAAGCCTGCATTTTTGTTCAGATAAAGTACCTGACAGTGAGTGAGGTTTTCAAGGTTTTTGAACCCGGCAATTCTTACAGGTTTATCCTGAATTCTGTTCCGTGTTCTGGTCAGTTTCATCATTTCATCTATAAGATCATAATCACCGAGAAGAACGCCGATTTTAAATGTTGTGGAATCGGAAAAACCGGGACCAAAATCAATATATCTTGCAAGATCGAAGATGTAAAGAGCCCTGGTCGGATTATCAAATCCTGTCTGGGAAAAACCATTAAGTACGATGATAAAGAAAAGATTGACAAGGATTAATCTTTTCAGGTTAGGAGATATTATAGCCATAGGGCATTTGATTATTTATCACGAAATTGTTAAATTTTATCCAAGAAAACAAATATTTAAAGATATACTTTTTCATTTTGTGTTGAAAAATTGTTAATAACTGATTACTTTTGGATCTTTTCTGCCATTATATTGTCGTAATTTTATCATTGCTCATTCAGAAAAGAAATGCCGTTGATTTTTAACAATCTCGATCTACATAACAGAAAAATAATTATTGTTGAGGATGACATTCCGTCGGTAAAATATTATACAACTATTCTCGAAAATTCCGGAGCTGTATTAAAAATATTTTATAATGGGAAAGATTTTGTGGAATATTTGAATAATCCTGAAGGGGATATTGATATAGTGCTGATTGATTTTCTGATTCCTTTTATTAACGGTATTGACTGCACAAGGATAATGCGGAAGTGGGACAGGAGTACTCCGGTTCTTATGATTACTGCATATTATTCGGAACAAACAAGGCACGAGGCCCTTATTGCCGGTTGTAATGAATATGTTCTTAAACCTGTTTATCCGGAAAAACTTTTCTGTCTTCTTGAAAAATATCTTAAGCCGGAGCCAAGTTATACAGTTCCGTCATAGAATCTTTTTACTGCAATTTCAGGTCGGGTTGTAACATTTTTATGTAGTTGCTGTAATAAGTATTTAGTTTATTAATCAGTTCATCAGCCAGTTTTTCCTGCCCGTTTGTTTTTGCAGCATTGGCGGCTTTTGTTAAAGCCTGTATTGCTGATTGAATTTCATAATCAGCCGATGCCATTATATTGGGTGACTGCCTGAAGTAGTAATCAAGGCGTGCAAAATAGTATTCCGACATACCTTTTGTAATATCCATTGCTTTTGTACTGTCACCTGCGGTGTAATATGCTTCAATAATATCAGCAATAAACATATCGTAAGGGATTTTTTTCAACGGGAATGTTTCCATGCAGTAATCAAGCACTTTAGCTGCTTTTTCTTTTTTCCCTTCATTTGCCAGGGCTTTTGCAAGGCGGGCGTAATTATACCTGGCCTTGATAACGGTAAGTGTGCGCTTGTGATTATAATCGAGGTACACATTCTCTTCTTTTGCTCCACCCCATGCGAATTTATTCATCATGTTATCGTAAAGGATATCTGAATATATTCTTCCGTAGTCAAGCCAGTTATTATTGTATGATTTAACAGGAACGAATCTGTAAGCAATGCCTTCAAGTTGAAAATATTCTTCCAGTCCCATTGCATCATTATGATAGCCTGTAACAAAATATATTGGCCTTTTCCAGTTATTGTTTGCCAGAATATCAAGTATTATGAGCTGGCTTTTCATAATTGAATTTCCTTTCAGGGTAATATCAATATAGGGTACAATTTTATCAGCATCTTCCCTTTTGACAGTCCCTGATGCCAAAACAGCTGCAGTATCAACTGGTATTCTTATCGTTCGTGAAGGAATAATGTCAAGTGTTTCATTAGATGATATTCTTACTTTGGTGGCCTCATTTTCACTCATAACCCAATCAATGATAGTTTTGATATTCACTGGCTCTTTTGTTTTTTCAACTATGAAAACCTGGTTGTTAACGCCATCGTAGTATTTTGAAGCAGGTAATGATATTGGCAGTGGGTCTGATTCATAGGTTTTGAACTTCATCTGATCGATATACCAGTCGGTATTGAGAAGCATCAGATTGCAGACTCTTACGTCGGTTCTTATTCCTTCTACTTCCTGAGCGTACCAGAGAGGGAATGTGTCATTATCTCCGTTAGTAAAAAGAATTGCATTGGGAGCACAGGAATTCAGATAATTTGAAGCCACATCTCTGGCAAGGTAACGGCCCGACCTGTCATGGTCATTCCAGTTTTGTGTGCCCATGATAAGAGGTACGGCAGCGAAACATGCAACACCTGACAATAATGCAGAAAATTTTTCATTCATGATATTTGAAAGCCATTCAAAAAGAGCAAGAACTCCCAGTCCTATCCACACTGCAAAGAAATAGAATGAGCCAACGTAAGCGTAATCCCTTTCTCTGGGCTGATTAGGATACTGGTTAAGATAAATTACGATTGCTATGCCAGTCATTATAAACAGTAACATAATAATACCCCAGTTTCTGTTATCTTTCCCAAGGTGGTATATCATTCCTATCAGCCCAAGAATAAACGGAAGCATATAATAAACATTTCTCGACGGGTCTTTTTTCATTTCTTCAGGCATATCTTTTATACTGCCAACACGAGGTTGATCAAGGAAATTTATTCCTGTTATCCAGTTACCATTAACTGATCCGCCGTAACTCTGTGTGTCATTCTGTCTTCCTGAAAAATTCCACATGAAATACCTTAAATACATAAAGTCAATCTGGTAGGAAAACATAAACCTGAGGTTTTCGAAGAATGTTGGTTTGCGCACTATTCTTTTTTCACCGTCAGAATCTGTAACCTGTATCGGGACACCTTTCATCCGCGACCATTCCCGGTAAACCTGCTGATGATCACTCTGGTCGCTCCACATTCTGGGAAAGAAAGTTATAAATCTTTCGTCATACTCTCTTTCAATATCACGGCTTGTAATTTTGTATTTACCATTTACCACACTATATTTTGGTTTTCCGTCTTTATAATTGGTAACGGGGGCATTGAAATAGGCTCCTTTGAAAAGAGGCCTTGAACCATATTGCTCACGGTTAAGGAAATAAAGAAGGTTAAAAGGATTCTCAGGGTTGTTTTCATCAAGGGGGGGATTGGAAGAAGAACGGATAACAATTATTGCAGTTGCTGAATATCCGATCAATACTACAGCTATTACAGTAAGGACACCATTTAAAAGTTTGAGGTTTTTACCTGCAGTGAACCAAACAAAATATACAACAGATGCGAGGAGAAGAATATTAAGCAGAAAAGAGTCGGAAACAATCCATATTCCTGAAAAGAAGAGGGCGGCAACTGCAAGAAAGAGTCTCTGTCTTTTTTCTGAAGGAAGTAAAGTAGACCTGATAGCAAGAAAGAAAAATACAGCAATAAGTATAACGAGAGTCAACATTCCGCTGTTTACAGGCAGACCCAGTGTATTAACAAAGAAAAGATCAAATTTTGCAGCAAGGGTTACAATACCGGGGATGAGACCATAAAGCATAATTGCAAGAATCAGGAAAGAAACAGCGGTTGAAATAAGTAAACCACGCCATGTAAAACTGTATTTCTTGAAGTAATATACCATCCCTATTGCAGGAATTGTAAGCAGGTTAAGAAGGTGTACGCCAATTGATAATCCCATCAGAAATGCAATAAGGATAATCCATCTTTCTGAGTAATCCTCATCGGCGCAATTTTCCCATTTAAGAATGGCCCAGAAAACCACCGCAGTAAAGAATGAAGATAAGGCATATACTTCTCCTTCAACTGCTGAGAACCAGAATGAATCAGAAAAAGTATAAGCAACAGCCCCGACAACTCCTGCTGACATTATTGCCATTATACGGCCCGTTGTTAAATCCTGTTCATTTTTTACCAATATTTTCCTTGCGAGGTGAGTGATAGTCCAGAAAAGAAAAAGGATTGTAAATGCACTTGCCAGGGCCGACATGGAATTAACCATTGCAGCAACTTTTGAAACATCTCCTCCTGCAAAAAGAGTGAAAAATTTTGCTATAACCATAAAAACAGGATTTCCTGGAGGATGACCTACTTCAAGTTTGTAAGCTGATGCAATGAATTCACCACAGTCCCACAGGCTGGCTGTCGGTTCAATAGTCATCAGGTAAGTAATCGCAGCAACAATAAATACCGCCCATCCTGTGATATTGTTAACCAGCTGATATTTTTTCATTATTTCAGATGTATTAAATAGAAAATGTTGATTCCGGTGGCGAAAATACTTATTTTTTCTAACAATAAGTGTGGTTTGACATGTTTGATAGATAATTGAAAAAGGTTATTTTCCGGTTATCTCACAGGGAACTCATTTTTTTCTAATTTTGAGAAAATTGTTTTTAAATGCCATTAAAGTTTATTCTTACTCTTTTTGTTTTATTCATTCTGACTTCATTTTCACGGGCACAGTATTATGAGACCGGTGTTGATCCTGCATCAATAAGATGGAAACAGATTAAAACTGCAAATTTCAGGGTGATATTTCCGGAAAGCTATGGAGAGGAAGGGATTAAGTTTGCAAAATCACTTGAAGATTCATTCAGAAAACTCTCAGTATTTTATCCTTCAGTAAAAGCAAATATTCCTGTTGTTATTCATAATTATACTACCAATTCAAATGGCTATGTTGCATGGGCACCACGGAGAATGGAAATATATCCTACTCCGGAACAAAATAGTATCCCTCTTTCAAACATTGAACAACTTACTTTACATGAAATGACTCATGTATTGCAGATGAGAACTCTTTACAGCGGTATTTCCGGCATACTTTCAATACCGTTTGGCGAGCATTATTACGGACTTCTTGCAGGATATATTCCATTGTGGATGTTGGAAGGCGATGCTGTTCTTATGGAAACCATACTTTCTGAATCAGGCAGGGGGCGTACACCATCATTCCTGAAACAATTAAAGGCTATATCAGTAGAAAGAGGGAGAATCTACAGTTACGATAAAATGCTTTTGGGTTCTTTTAAAAACTATACTCCCGATGAATACCGTTACGGATATCAGATGGTGGCATGGGCAAGTAAAAAATCCGGACATCAGCTATTTACCAATACTATACGTTATATCGGAAGAAATCCTTTTTCAGTTAATCCGGTAAATATCAGCCTTAAAAAAAATGCATCTCTGAGTAAAGCAAGATTATTCAGGGAAACATTTGACACTATTACATTAAAATTGGGAAAGGAAAATTTGGCTAAGGCTAGGCAGGTATATTCAGTAATAAATCCACCCAAAGGGAAGGAGTATATAAATTATTACTCGCCTGTGGTTGTTGGCTCTGACAGTATTGTTGCAATAAAAACATCAATGTACAGCCCTCCTGTTTTTGTTCTGTTAAACACATCAACCGGCACTGAAAAGCGGATACATACTCCGGGAGATATTTATCCATATTTTCTTTCAGGAGCTCCGGGTAAGGTTGTCTGGGTGGAGCATCATCCTGACCCGCGATGGGAAAACAGGCATTTCTCGGTGGTAAAAATTCTGGATTTAAAAAAAGGTATTGTAAAGCAGTTAAGTCACAGGACAAGATATATGGCAGCAGCCATCTCACCTGACGGAAGGTTTATTGCGGTAGTTGAGAACACCGTCTCAAATAAAAATTCAATTGTTATTATTGATGCTTATAATGGAGAAATCATTAAAAGCATTACTGCACCTGAAGATGTTTATCCTCAGAGACCTCAGTGGTCGGCTTCAGGAAATGAAATAACATTTATATCTCTTTCTGATGCAGGAGAAGGTGTGATTGCCCTTTCAGTAGCTGACCGGAAATGGGAGGTGCTTAAAAATCCCTGTAGGGATGATTTACAAGCTTCATTTCTGAGGAATGATTCTCTTTTCTATGTAAGTTCAGCTTCTTCAGTTGACAATATCTGGCTAAGGACTCCGGAAGGCAATGAATTAAGGATTACCGACTCACGGTTTGGAATTTATGATCCATATTTTTCCGGTGGCAAGGTATTTTTTACTGATTATTCAATGAACGGAAATAATATTTGCATTAAGGCCTTGGATGAAATGAAGGATAACTTCTTTGAAAAAATTACAGAGAAGCAGTTTCATAATATCCCTGTTCAAAACTTCACCAAAGATGATATGGATGAATATACTCCTGAACCATACCGGAAATGGCTTCATCCGTTCAGATTTCACAGCTGGATGCCTTTTTATGCAGATATTGAGGAATTGCAAAGTGATCCTTCCTCAATACGGCCGGGGTTTACACTTTTATCACAGAATCTTCTTAGCACGTTTATTACTTCTCTTGGGTATGAATATACCGGAGGAGAACATCTTTTACATACACGCCTTACATGGAAAGGGCTGTTACCGGTATTTGAATCAAGAATTGATTATGGCGGACAGCCCTATATCTACAAACCTTCCGGAAATATTTCTGATCCTTCAATACTCCATCCTGCTTTAAGCCTCCATAATTCAGTTTCTCTGCCCCTGAGAATCTCAAATGGCAATTTTACCCAGTTTATATTGCCTTACTTAAAGACAGAATATATCAACAGATATGTTTATATTAAAGAAAAGAATATGTACAATTACGGGCAGACTGAGGTTACCGCAAGAATATATTTTTCAAACTATTCAAGGTCAGGCCTACGGGACATTTATCCAAAGTGGGCCCAGATAATCGATTTTTCCCGGACAATTTTCCCCAGTGATAAAGATGTATATGGGCCTATGACAACATTCCGTTCCGCTTTGTTTTTCCCGGGATTTTTACGGAATCACGGCATCAGGTTGAGGTTTGAATCTGATTATCAGAAGCCTGTAAGATTAATACTTTACAACAGGGCATCATGGCCACGGGGTTATGAAAATATTATCTCACAGGATTTGAAATTTTTATCAGCCGATTATGTCATGCCTCTTTCTTATCCCGACTTAAATATTCCCGGATTATTGTATATAAAACGGATACATTCGGGATTATTTTATGATTTTGCGCGTGGAGTAAATAACACTTATATCAAAACTTCAGGTACTTCTTTTGTTAAAGGAACTGAAACTTTCAGATCTTTTGGCATTGAGGCATTAGCCGATTTTTTCGTTCTGAGAATTCCTTTTATAATTTCAGGTGGATTACAGGCATCATGGAAAAATTTAAATGAAGCGCCATCATTAAAACTTCTTTTAAAACTTGATGTTTACGGGATGATGATTGGCGGGTACAGGTTGTAGAGGACGGATTAATTTACTTTAATGCTGGTAACGACCTCGCTGTTTGAATTATAAGTTTCCATGCTTTTCCCACATGATTCATCGTAACATTAGTCTGGGCGGTCACCATCCGCAGGGTGTATTTTCCTTTAACTTTTGTGTGTGTAAGATAAAGTTTTCCTGAATCGTTGAGAAGGTGGTTAAGTTTTTCATTCAGAAGATTTGCTTCTTCTTCACTTGTTCCTTCAGGTTTATATCTGAAACAAACTGTATTAAGGTTTACAGGGGCCATAATTTCGAAATCCGGTTCCTGTGATATCATCTGTTCAAGGTTTTTTGCAATTGCAATATGGGTTCTTATCATATTCTGAAGTCCTTCAACTCCGTATAATCTTATCACACACCACAATTTTAATGCCCTGAATCTTCTTCCGAGAGGAACACCCCAGTCCCTGTAATCATTTACCTGGCCCCTTGTGCGTGTTTTAAGGTATTCCGGGAGTATTTCGAATGTACGTATAAGGGTGGCAGCATCTTTAACGAAGAAAGCACTGCAGTCAAAATTGGTAAACATCCATTTATGAGGGTTGAGAACAAAGCTGTCAATGTATTCCGGGCCTTCGATCATCCAACGGTATTCTGGAAGTATAAGGGCTGTTCCACCCAGGGCGGCATCAACATGGAGCCATATTCCGTTTTCTGAACATATTTTACCAATCTCCTTCAGGGGGTCAATAGCTGTAACGCCTGTTGTACCAATGGTTGCCACAACACAGCAGGGTATTAACCCGGCCTTTTTATCCTTTTCTATTTCTTCTCTGAGTTTTTCAGGATCGAGTGAATAATCAGTCCGTGTTCTGATTTTTATAAGATTCTTGATGCCAATGCCGGCAATTTTTACAGCTTTATCAACTGATGAATGTGCCTGGTCGGAACAATATACCCTTAGCTTCTTAAAATCATATAGTCCTTCCTCATTTATTTTATGGCCTGTAATTTTTTCTCTTGCAGTAAGTATTGCGGCCAATGTTGAGGTGGAGGCGGTATCCTGTATAACTCCTTCAAATTCTTTCGGAAGGCCGGTCATATCCCTGAGCCAGTTCATGACTTTCTGTTCAAGTTCGGTGGCAGAAGGGGATGTTTCCCATATCATACACTGGACAGCAAGCGTTGAAATAATCATTTCTGCCAGAATAGAGGGGGGACTTGTATTTGCCGGGAAATAAGCAAAGAAATTGGGGCTCTGCCAGTGGGTAATTCCCGGCATGATAATGTTTATGAAGTCATTAAAAAAATCTTCAAAAGATTCGGCTTTGACAGGTGGTTTATCGGGAATTTTACTGAATATTTCCCCGGGTTTTACGGGTGATTTTACCGGATAGCTTTCAACATTTTCCATGTACGATGCCATCCACTCCACAAGGTTGTGGGCATATTTCCTGAATTCACCGGTGTTCACTTCTGATATTCTCCCAATACCGATTCAGCGAGTAGAATTATTTTATTCATTTTGACTTCAATAACGCCTCCGGTAATTTCATACTTTACTTCATTCCCTGACTGATCAACAATTGCCACCATACCGGCATCAAGAGTAGAAACGATGGGGGCGTGATCTTTCAGTACCTGAAAAGAACCTTTACTTCCAGGTACTCTTAAAGACTTAATGTCTCCTTCATAAATTTTCTGGTCAGGGGTGAGTATTTCGATTTTCATCTGTTTTATCTTGATTGTGCAAGCAGCCTTTCTCCTTTTTCTATTGCATCTTCAATAGTACCTACGAGCATAAAAGCGGCTTCGGGGTATTGATCAACTTTTCCGTCAATAATCATATTGAATCCTTTTATAGTATCCTCAATTGATACGAGTACACCAGGGATTCCGGTAAACTGGGAGGCTACATGGAATGGCTGGGAGAGGAACCGCTGAACTCTTCTTGCCCTGTGGACGATAAGTTTATCTTCTTCTGAGAGTTCATCCATTCCGAGTATTGCAATTATATCCTGAAGTTCGTTATATCTCTGAAGTATTTCCTTGACTCTTTGTGCACAGTTATAATGTTCGGCACCGACAATTTCGGAGGTTAGTATTCTTGAGGTAGAATCAAGCGGGTCGACAGCCGGATAAATGCCAAGTTCTGAAATCTTTCTGCTCAGAACCGTAGTTGCATCGAGGTGTGCGAAAGTGGTGGCAGGAGCAGGGTCGGTGAGGTCATCAGCCGGTACGTATACTGCCTGTACTGAAGTAATTGACCCGTGTTTTGTGGAGGTAATTCTTTCCTGCATTATACCCATTTCTGTTGCAAGAGTAGGTTGATAACCTACAGCTGAAGGCATTCGTCCTAGCAGCGCTGAGACTTCTGAACCTGCCTGGGTAAAGCGGAATACATTATCCATAAAGAAAAGTATATCCCTGCCTCCGCTTTTCCCGTCGCCGTCTCTGAAGTGTTCAGCTATTGAAAGGCCTGATAAGGCAACACGTGCACGTGCACCGGGAGGTTCATTCATCTGTCCGAATACCAAAGCAAGTTTTGATTCTTTGAGAGATTCCATATCAATTTTTGAAAGGTCCCAGCCACCTTTTTCCATACTTTCCACAAAAGCATGACCGTAATTTATTACTCCTGCTTCGATCATCTCACGAAGCAGGTCATTGCCTTCTCTTGTTCTTTCACCAACACCGGCAAAAACAGAAAGGCCAGAATATGCTTTGGCTATATTATTGATGAGTTCAAGAATGATAACTGTTTTTCCGACGCCTGCACCTCCGAATAATCCGATTTTTCCACCCTTGGAGTATGGCTCAATCAGGTCTATAACTTTTATACCGGTATAAAGCACTTCCTTTTCGGTTGAAAGATCTTCAAATTTTGGAGGATCTCTGTGAATAGGATAGCCTCCTGTTTTGTCAAGCTGACCAAGGCCATCAATAGGGTCACCTGTTACATTCATTAATCGTCCCTTTATCTGTTCACCAATTGGCATGACAATAGGTGCACCCGTTGCAACAACTTCCATTCCCCTGCGCAGCCCATCAGTAGAATCCATTGCTATTGTGCGGACAGTATTTTCACCAATATGCTGTTGACATTCAACAACTAATGTTGTCCCATCATTTCTCTTTATTTCAAGAGCATCATAAATCTCAGGCATCTCTGAACCCTGCTTGTCAAATACAACATCAATAACGGGTCCGATTATCTGACTGATTATTCCAATATTACGAGCCATAATAAAATGAAATCATTTAAATCAGAAGACAAATGTAATAATTTTTGATTTCCTTTTTGTTCCTGTAACTTTTTTTAGAACATTATACTGAAAATATTTTTTATCATGTTTCTTCAGATATAATTATTTCATTTAAATAGCTATCTTTAAAAAGTTTAAAAAAAGTATTATGAAACCAACATGATTTTTTAATCACAAACAAACATGAAAATAATTTTAAAAACATGTGGATTCTCCCGCTTTGCAGGGTGACCATTAATAATTAAATTATTTACTGATGAAAATATCATGTTATTAAACATTTAGTGACAAAAAAATGTCTTATTTTTCTTACTTTCTTCATGTACTCACACCCTTTAATCCCCCTTTCTACGTCGTAGAGAGGGGGAAACCGGAGCGAAGCGGAGGAGAGCCTGTCCCGAGACCTCGGGAGGGTGAGTACATGAAATTTTACTTTTTCTTATCCGTATTTATACTGCTAATTTTAAAAACTTATAAAATTATTTACACATGAAAAAAATATTTGTATTATTTTTTGCAGTTATTGCAATATCATATGTTGCTCAGGCTCAGTTTACAAAGGCGGGAGGAGGTTTAGGATTTACAACCGGCTTCCCCTTTCACAAGGAGACTTGGGAATCAAACCAGAGTTCTAAATTTGACATTTTTGCAAAAGGCATTTATGAAATCACTTTGCCTTTACACATTTCTCCTTCCTTCACATGGATTGTGCCGAACATTTACAAAGTATCTGAATTTGAAGGGACCGAAAAATCATCAGTTTCGGCTATAATGTTTGATATAAACGGGCATTATGTATTTAATTCTCTTAACAGGTTTGAATTCTACGGACTGGCAGGTCTGGATATACTTTTGGCCAGAAAGAAATTTGTTTCGGAATTTGACAATGTCAGTTACAAAAGTGTTGAAAAGGATAATGCAATAGGTCTTAATGTGGGGTTAGGGACTTATATTAAAGTTACAAACCAGTTTGACATTTTTACTGAGGCCAAGTATCTGGTAAGCAAATATGGCCAGTTTATGCTTAATGCAGGGTTATTGATTAATCTTCAGTGGCTGAGCAAAAACGAAAAAACCGGGATTTGATCAACTGGTTCTTCCGGTTAGAGATAGGACTGTCGAAGCAATTTCGTTTTTCCGTTCAGCATTGACGGGCAGGCTTTCCAGCAATGACATTGCCGCGGAGATATAATTATTTGCCAGTTCTTCTGTTTGTGTTTTAATGTTAAGGGCATCATAAATTTCCATCACTTTTTTAATTTTTTCTTCAGTGTTGGTGTTTTTTTCCTGATAAAGTGACTGGAGTGTTTTAAAAGTAGATCCTGTCGCAGCTTCCAAAGCTCTTACGTACAGGAATGTTTTTTTATTGGCTGCTATATCCCCGCCAGAGGTTTTCCCGAATTTTATTGTATCGCCATAGGCATCGAGCAGATCATCCTGTATCTGAAATGCGATACCTATATTTATTCCGAAGTTGTAAAGCAGTTCTCTTTCTTTTGGAGCAGCGCCTCCAAGTAGTGCTCCTATTTTCATGCAGGCAGCAATCAATGCAGCAGTCTTCAGCTCAATCATCCGCAGATATTTATCAACAGTTACAGTAAGCATTTTTTCAAAATCCATATCGAGCTGTTGTCCGGTACAAACATCAATAGCCGCTTTGTTATAAATTTTTAAAACAGGATGTAAAAGTTCAGGTGGCAGGTGTAAAAAGCATTCACCAGCAATGAAAACCATTACATCTCCGGAAAGTATAGCCCGGTTTAAATCCCATTTTGTATGAACTGTCTTCAGATTGCGTCTTAATGGTGCATTATCCATAATATCATCATGTACAAGGGTGAAATTATGGAATATTTCCAGTCCTGCCGCAGGAAGAACAGCATGATCAATTTTATCACTGAAAAGGTTACAGGACATTAAGGTGAGGACTGGTCTGAGTCTTTTCCCACCTGCAGAAAGAATGTATTTTACAGGATCCATCAGCTTGGATGCTTCTGCAGGAAGTGTAAGATTCAGCAAAGTTTTTTCAACTATATCTTTAAGCTGTGACTGGGTATACATTCAGGAAAAATTATTCGGGAATCTTGATAAATATTATCCTTTAAGGGCTTCAGCGCCGGTTACAACTTCAAGAATCTGGTTTGTAATTGCAGCCTGACGGGCTTTGTTATACTGAAGTGTGAGTTCCCTGATAAGTTCTGTGGCATTATCTGTAGCCTTGTGCATTGCTGTCATTCTGGCTCCGTGTTCGGCTACAAATGAATCAAGTATTGCTTTATAAAACTGAATCTTAAGAGTTCTTGGGATAAGGTCTTTAATTATATATTCTTTTGTTGGTTCATAGATATAATCAACCACAGAGTGAATTTTCTGCCCGGCAGGTTTTGTTTCAACAGGCAGGAAAGGTTCATTTGCAAGAATCTGAACGGCAGCATTTTTGAATTGGTTATAGATTATTCTTACACAGTTGAACCGGCCGCTGACAAAATGTTCCATAATTCTTGAAGCGAGTGGCAGGGTTTTTTCAAAAGTAAGATTATTAACCAGGTCATTGGCTTCTTCAAGTATATTCAGTTTTTGTTTTCTCAGGAAATCATATCCTTTTTTACCAATAGCAACAAACCACACGTTACCCTTAAGGTATTGTTCGTAATAATCTTCCGCAATTACCCGTCTGGTCTCCCTCAATACGTTGGAATTAAAACTTCCGCACAGACCCCTGTTTGAGGTGATGATAACTATAAGTATCTTTTCAGGGTAAGATTTTCTGCCATAAATATTATCTTCTTCCGAATCGGCGAGGCTCTGGGTAAGGCCGAGGAGTATTTCGTTAAGTTTGCCGACGTAAGGTCTTAATCTGACAATTTTATCCTGGGCTTTACGAAGTTTGGCAGCAGCGACCATTTTCATAGCAGAAGTAATCTGCCTTGTAGACCTGACTGAATAAATTCTTAATCTTATAGCTTTCAGGTTTGCCATTTCCTGTTAATTCCTTGTATTTGAATTATAGTTTGAATCTTTGTGCGATTTCAGTTGCAGCCTTGTCGAGGGTATCAGTGATTTGGTCATTCAGAATTCCCTGAGCAAGTTTATCGAGCACATCCCTGTGTTTTGTCTCGAGGTATTCAATATAATCTCTTTCAAAATCCTTTACCCTGTTTACAGGTACTTCCTTGAGGAGTCCCCTTGTGCCGCAGTAAATTATGGCAATCTGTTTTTCAACTGGGATAGGGTTATATTGACCCTGTTTAAGGATTTCGACGTTTTTGGCACCTTTGTCGAGGATTGCCAGTGTTGCAGCATCGAGGTCAGAGCCGAATTTTGCAAAAGCCTCAAGTTCACGATATTGTGCCTGGTCTACCTTTAGTGTACCTGCAATTTTCTTCATTGATTTTATCTGTGCGTTTCCTCCAACCCTTGATACTGAGATGCCCACATTTATTGCAGGGCGTACGCCGGCATTGAAAAGGCCTGATTCAAGGAATATCTGACCATCGGTAATGGAAATAACGTTTGTGGGGATATAAGCAGAAACATCGCCTGCCTGTGTTTCGATAATTGGTAATGCAGTGAGTGATCCGCCTCCTTTAACCATATCTCTTATTGAGGGTGGGAGGTCGTTCATCTGTTTTGCGACTTCATCCGATTCGATAATTTTCGCAGCTCTTTCAAGTAGTCTTGAATGGAGGTAGAAGATATCGCCCGGGTATGCTTCACGGCCGGGCGGACGACGCAGCAGGAGCGATACTTCACGGTATGATACCGCCTGTTTTGAAAGGTCGTCGTAAATTATCAGTGCGTCGCGACCGGTGTCACGGAAAAATTCTCCTATAGCACAACCTGCAAAGGGAGCATAAAATTGTGATGCAGCAGGGTCGGAGGCAGTTGCAACAACTATTACTGTGTAATCCATTGCCCCGTACGATTCAAGGGTGGCAGCAATATTTGCAACTGTCGAACCTTTCTGTCCTATAGCTACGTAAATGCAATAAACTGGCTGACCCTTTTCATAATTACTGCGTTGGTTAATAATAGTATCAATGGCAATGGCTGTTTTTCCTGTCTGACGGTCGCCGATAATAAGTTCCCGTTGTCCCCTGCCTATTGGTATCATTGCATCAATTGCCTTGATGCCTGTCTGCAGTGGTTGTTTCACAGGTTGACGGAAAATAACACCCGGTGCTTTGCGTTCAAAAGGCATTTCGTAAAGTTTTCCTGTTATAGGACCTTTTCCGTCAACAGGTTGGCCGGTAGGGTTAATTACTCTTCCGAGAAGGCCTTCTCCTGCCATTATTGAAGCAATCCGACCGGTGCGTTTTACAATATCTCCTTCCTTAATTTCTTCTGATGGACCCAACAGAACGATACCTATATTGTCTTCTTCAAGATTAAGCACGATAGCTTCTATCCCATTTTCAAACTCAACAAGTTCATTCGACTGGGCATTGTTAAGACCATAAACACGTGCAATGCCATCTCCAACCTGGAGTACAACTCCTACTTCTTCAAGTTCAATACCTGTCTGGATACCTTCAAGTTGTTGTCTCAGGATCCTTGTTACTTCTGCCGGTTTAATACTTGCCATACAATTAACTATATTTTTAATTAAAACTTGTTATCCGTTTATACCTCCTGAGAGGTTCTTTTTAATTTTTTTAAGTCTGGTTCTGATACTTGCATCAATCAAATAATCGTTTACTTTTAAAATAAATCCTCCCATTATTTCAGGATCGACAATTGCCTGTAGCCTTACTTTTGTATTGAACCGGGAGGAAATGAAGTCACTGATTTGTTTCCTTATTGTTTCACTTACAGGGACAGCTGTTGTCAGGCTTGGTTCAGTAATTCCCTGATATTTCAAGGTATCACTTCTGAAAATACGTGCTACGGAAGGGAGAAATGATTCCCTGCCATTTATAATCATGAGGTCAATTAATGACAGAGTAAGTGGATGAATTATTTTCTCAAACAATTGGTGAAAGATTTTCTTTTTTTCAGAAGGAATTATTATCGGGCTCCTCAGCAGCTCACGCAATTCATTTGTTTTGCATACTTCTTCTAAAAGCTGCATATCTTCGTAAATTGTATCGAGAAGGTTTTGATTCAGAGCTGACTCAAACAGTGCCTTTGCATATCTTACAGGTATTTTCCCTTCGTTCATTTGAAGTCAGAATGTTTTAGTTTTTGTTTTTTTCAAGATCCTTAAGATATCTTCCGATAAGTTTTTCCTGTTCTTCACTCTCTTTAAGTTTTTCACCAAGCAGTTTTGAAGCGATTTCTACAGAAAGTACAGCTACCTGTGAATGTATTTCGGAGAGTGCTTTGATTTTTTCACGTTCTATTTCCTGCCGGGCTTTTTCAATAAGTTTTCCTGCTTCTTCAGAAGCTTTTTCTTTTGCTTCAAGAATCATTTTTTCCCTGGTTACTCTTGCTTCTTTAATAATATTTTCACGTTCTTCGCGTGCTTTTCGCAGGATTGCTTCATTATCGGCCTGAAGCCTTTTCATATCCTCACGTGCTTTTTCAGCAGCAGTAAGTGAGTTTTTAATTATTTCTTCGCGTGCTTTTACTGCATTGAGAACCGGTTTCCAAGCAAATTTTGCAAGGATAAGGAAGAAAAATATGAATATCAGGGTTGTCCAGAATATTGTACCTATTTCAGGAGTTGCCAGACTGCTTGCCAGTATCATTTTCTGAAAGATTTTTTGTTAATAAAAAAGGAAGCGCTGCAACCAACCGTTGCAGGCTTCCGTTTTTCCTTATTTTGCAATAAGCGAGACAACTACTGCGAAGAGAGCAACACCTTCAATAAGGGCTGCTGCAATGATCATAGCTGTCTGAATTTTCGAGGTAGCTTCGGGTTGGCGTGCAATGGCTTCCATTGCACCTTTACCGATATTACCGATACCAAGCCCTGCTCCTATAGCTGCCAGTCCTGCGCCTATTGCTGCCAATGTTCCTGTCATGATAATAAATTTTTAGTTAAACATATATTAATGATTGTCTTCCTTCACTGCCATACTGATAAACAGTGCAGAAAGAAGTGTGAAAACATATGCCTGGAGGAATGCTACAAGCGTTTCGAGGCAATCCATAAAAATTACAAAAACTGCCGAAACAGGTGCAACCCATACTGACTCAAAAATAAAAATCAGAGCTACAAGGCTTAATACAATTATATGACCTGCCGAAATGTTCGCAAATAGACGAATCATCAGGGCAAATGGTTTAGAAAATATTCCTATAATTTCAACTGGTATCATTATTGGTAACAGCCAGAAAGGTACACCTGGTGTGGCAAAAATATGCCTCCAGTAATTTTTGCTTGCGTTAAGGTTTGTTATAAGTAAAGTACAAACCGCCAGTACCATGGTTACAGCAATATTACCTGTAACGTTTGCCCCAAAAGGCGGAGGGAAAGGGATTAGCCCCATCAGATTATTAATAAGAATGAAAAAGAAGGCCGAAAGAAGATAAGGCATGTATTTTTCATATTTTTCATGACCAATATTGGGTATTGCAATATCGTCACGCACGAAAAGGATAACAGGTTCAAGCAAACCCTGAAGTCCTCTGGGAGCACTAATACCTCGTTTTTTATATGAGCGGGCCATTGAAAGAAATACGAATATTCCGATAACTGCTGCCGAGAGCATACCTGCAACAGTTTTTGTTATAGAAAAATCAAGAGGAAGATTTCCCTCATCAACAGTCCCGTCACTTCTGACTTTTATTATCTTACCTTTCAGATAACCCTCCTCTTCAATTTTATATCCATCATAAATTTGTCCGTGTGCAAGTTTTCTGGAGGAAAAAATCAGAAGGCCTCTTTCTTTGTCCCATAGTATCACAGGCAGATATATGCTTATATGCTTTTCATGCGGAAGAGTCAGTAAATGCCACTCATGGGAATCTGTAATATGGTCTATTATAAACTTGCTTGCGTTGAATTCTGATTCTGTTTTTGAGGCAGTTGGTTCCTGTTCTGCTGATGAGTGCGACCCCTGTGCGTTTATCTGACTTCGTTGAGGGAACAACAGAAATAATAAAAATAATATGGCAGGAAAAAGTTTTCTCAAGTTCTTAAGTTTTTATTTTTCAATGATTTCAATATAATAAAAATTGAAATTATTGAGAAGGCTAAATATAGCATAAAAAATAATAAAATATCAGCTACGCTGTTTTTTTTCATAATAATAAACCAGAGAAAGGCTGTAATTAGTTCAAGCAGAAACTTTAAACTTAATGAAATCAGCGCATGCATCATCTCTTCTGCAGGTTTTCTGAGTTGGCCTTTGAAATAAACAAGTATAAATAACGAGTTTATTATAAAAAATATTAAAGACAATGCTGGAAATCCCATCAGGTCATATTTCATATTCATCAATCTGCCTGCAATACCCCAAAGGATGTTAAGCAGAATTAATGAAAGAATCAGGCTTTGGAAGTATTTGCGGAAGCTCTTCAAGATTTCCTGAATTATTTATTAATCTTTATGAAATCTTTTATAGCAGTATAGATAGCTGCAGCAATACCTAAGAGTGAAAAAATTATAGTGAATACAGGTGTTTCGAGGAGAAAAAGTTTGTCAAGTTTTGTGCCTGCCCAGACTGTAATAAGTATTATGGCGATCATTTGAAAAGCCAGGCCTGAATATTTTGCATAATTATGGAGGCCTTCAAATTTATCGTTTTTCCGGTGGTTTTTCTGTTCCTCTGGAGTTGTTTGTTCCTGCATTTTCTTCGGTTTCGTTCATTCTACAGGTACCTGTAAACCTGGCTCCGGGTTCAATTGCAAGTTTGGAGGTTATAATATCTCCCTGTATTTTTGAAGATGCTTTAAGATTAAGGAGCTGGTTTACGGTTATTTTACCTTCAACAATTCCGGATATCTCAGAATTTTTACATGTAACTTCTCCCTTGATTTTTCCGGTAGGGCCAATAACAACCTTTCCCCGTGTCAGAAGATTTCCTGTCAGTGATCCGTCAATTCTTATATCTCCGTTTGATTTTATATCACCTGTAATTTCAGTTCCCTGACTTATAAGGTTGATTGTTGTGTTGTCAGCTTCACCATTGCTTTTTGCCATGATAAATCTTTTAAGTGTTAAATTTATGCAATGATATTCAATTTTCTACAAATATAGAATTATTTTGGATTATATGCCCATTTCAGCCATATTGCTCCCCATGTAAAACCTCCGCCAAAAGCTGCGAGAATTAGGTTATCACCTTTTTTCAGATGAGGTTCATATTCCCATAAGGCAAGCGGAATTGTTGCCGCCGTAGTGTTTCCATATCTGTCAATGTTAATCATTATCTTTTCTACCGGCAAGCCCATTCTTCTTCCGGTTGCTTCTATTATTCTCAAATTAGCCTGATGAGGGACAAGATAGGCTATATCTTCAGGTTTAAGGTTATTTTTTTCCATAATTTCTGCTGCAATATCGGCCATATGTGTTACAGCAAATTTAAAAACTGTCTGCCCTTCCTGATATATATAATGTTCTTTTGCATCCACAGTTTCATGTGAAGCAGGTTTAAAAGAACCGCCGGCTTTAAGGTATAAATATTTTCTTCCCGACCCGTCAGCATGTAAAATCTGGTCCATTACTCCCACTTCTTCGGTTGTTGGTTCAAGAATGACTGCTGCGGCGGCATCGCCAAAAAGAGGGCAGGTAGTACGGTCGGTATAATCGGTAATAGACGACATCTTATCAGCGCCTACCACTATAACTTTTTTATATCTGCCTGTTTCAATAAATGAAGCTCCGATATGAAGGGCATAAATAAATCCTGAACATGCAGCACTGATATCAAAACTGAAAGCATTTTTGATGCCTGTTTTATCGCTTATAATATTTGCTGTAGAAGGGAAGAACATGTCGGGTGTGATTGTGGCACAGATTAAAATTTCCACTTCATCAGGAGATGTTTTTGTTTTTTCAAGGAGTCCTGCAACTGCTTTGTCGGCCATATCAGAAGTAGCAAGACCTTCACCTTTAAGTATTCTTCTCTCTTTTATTCCTACCCGCTGCATTATCCATTCATCGGATGTATCAACCATCCGTGAAAGTTCAAAATTGTCAAGTCGGTATTCCGGAACCCATGCATTTATACCGGTAATAGCAGCTCTTATTTTTTTCATTTTTAAATTTCTTCTTTAATCCTTTGAGCCAGGTTGGCTTCAACAACTGATTTGGTTTGCAGGAGCATATTTTTAATTGCTTTTCTGTTTGAGTTGCCATGGCCAATTACCACATTAGCATTAATTCCTATAACGGGTGTGCCCCCTATATTTTCAAAATCAAAGAGGTCAAAAAAAGGATCCTTAAGATTTTTAAGCCGGTAAATTGTGTAAAATGCTTCTGACAGCTTTAATACAATATTCCCGACGAACCCATCGCAAACAATCACATCTGTCATGCCGTCATGAAAAAATCCGTTTCCTTCTATATTGCCGACAAAATTGATAGAGGGATCATTTTTCATTATTTCATATGCCGATTTTATTGTAGAAGTACCTTTTGTTTCTTCACTGCCTATATTCAGGAGGCTTACGGTTGGATTCTCTATTCCGAGAACATAACGGGCGTAGATTGAACCGAGATGCCCGTATTGAACAAGGACATCAGACTTACAATCAGGGTTTAAGCCGACATCAAGCATTACTGAAAACTTGCCGTTTATTGAAGGAACCTTTGTAATTAATGCCGGTCTCAATACACCTGGAATTACATTTACGGTATAACTTGCTCCTACAAGCATTGCCCCTGTATTTCCTGCGCTGCAGAATCCGTCAATAAGTCCGCTTTTAAGCAGCCCGAAACCAATAGCAATACTTGAATTTTTTTTCTGGGAATAAGCTTTTGCAGGATGATCGCCCATTTCAATCACATGTGATGCATGGACAATTTCAAAGAGAGAAGGTTCTACTGACAGTTCAATTAATTTTTCAAGAATTATATTCTCTCTTCCTATAAGGACAATCTTATCCGACTCACTTAAATAACTAAGAGAGTCTACAGCTCCTTCAATGACTACTCCGGGAGCATAATCACCACCCATTACATCAAGGCCAAGCCTCATGTTTTTAACAATTACAGTTTTAAGATGCTGCTACTTTTTTCTCAAGCGCAGGTTTTCCACGGTAATAACCGCATTCGGGGCAAACCCTGTGATATTCAATTGTGGAACCGCAGTTGGAGCATACAGCAGTTGTTGGCTTTACTGCTTTATAATGAGTTCTGCGCTTGTCTCTTCTCGTTTTGGAATGTTTATGTTTCGGATGTGCCATTTCTTTAATCTTTAATTATTATTTAATAGTTTCTTAAGCTCTGTCCAGATGGACTCCTCAATATTATTTTTTACAATATGTTTATTAAGTTCTTTTATCATTTCCGGGTCACAGCCACTTTTGCCTTCACTATCATCGGGATGAATTCTTCTGAGCGGCAATGCCAGATGTATATATTCATAAAACAACTGGCTTAAATCAAGTTCCTGCTCATCAGAAGGAACAACAAGAATTTCCGGATCACTGTCATCCCAGTATTTGCCGGGTCTAATTACGATATGGTTTTCACAATCTATGACCTGCATGTACATATCCAGGCACCTGTCGCAACACACCTTAACCCTGCCGGTTATTCGTATCGTTAAGTCAATGCAGGATTGATTTTTGTCAAGCCCTGCAACTGCAGTGAGCTCACCCTCTTTGATTTCCGATTCGGCAAAACCTTCAAAGAACCTGTTACCGATTTCAAAGTCAAATGAATGATGACCTTCACTTAGACCGAATAATGGTATACAATATAACCCGGTCATTATCCTGAATTTTGGTTTGCAAAATTAAAAATCATTGGCTAATTAAAAAAATAATAATCAAAAAAGTAACTTTTATATGATTTTATGTTGTTTAACCGGTAGAAAAACGGTATTCGCCGATTTTGTATTTTCATACCTTTCTTACGGAAATATATTTGTACAGAAACAAAAAGACAAAAATATGAAACATTCTAAACATAATCATCAAAGGGAACATCACCCTGCAACAGGCATAGGACTATTTTTTATAGTTCTTGGTCTTTCATTGCTTGCTGCAACAAACGACATTTTCAACCTCGGAGGTGCATCAGAATATTTTACATGGCACACGGCACTGATATTTATTGGAATATTATTAGTGCTCAATTTCAGGCTTACCGGTGGTTTTCTGCTTATTGCCATTGGAACATGGTTTTTTCTCGAGCATCATTATGCTGAAATGCCTCCGCTGGTAAGTACTTTTTATTGGCCGCTTATTATAATCCTCCTTGGATTATCTTTTATAATAACCTCATTAGTCCGGAAACACGGAAATAATTCAATTAATTAGATACAAATAATTTTACTATCATGGAAACAAATGGAAATTTTTACAATTCTGACAAACCCGGAAACGGGCATTATGTAAGGCAGAAGTCACAGAACAGGATTATAATTGGAGTAATTCTGCTTCTTGCAGGTTTTCTGCTGGTTCTTAGAAATGCAGGATTATTTACGGGATTTATTGAAGAAATAGTTTTCAGCTGGCCAATGTTACTGGTGGCAATAGGTATAGTTATTACTGTAGGTTCATCGGGCAGCAAAACCGCCGGTATAATTATTATGGCAGTAGGGGCTTTTTTCCTGATACCGATTGTATTCAGGGAAACATTTCATATGTATAACATGTTCTGGCCGTCTGTTTTTATAATAATAGGAATAATTTTAATTTTCTCGAGGCGGGGTCACTGGAGGCCAGTTGGAAAAATTTCGGAATCGGGCGAAGAGGTTATTGATTTTATCTATGTATTCAGCGGAGGTGAACGGCAGATAGTAACAAGCAACTTCAGGGGAGGCAAGGTTACAGCTGTTTTCGGTGGTGCGGAAATCGATCTGACAAAATCAACACTTGCACCCGGCAGTAACATTCTTGAAATTGCCTGTGTCTTTGGAGGAATAACAATTATTGTTCCCGATGAATGGGATATTAAAATTGAAGTTACTCCGGTACTTGGAGGTTTTGGCGATGAGCGTAAATTAAAGCCCGGCAGAGTGGCTGAACCAGGGAAACAGCTCATAATAAAAGGCGCAGTCGTATTTGGAGGAGGAGAAGTAAAAAGTGTTTAATAAACACTGAAATGAACCACCCTTTCTTTCAGAACAGGTTAAGGCTTGCAGCATGGTGGCTGACCTGGTCGCTTCTGGCACTCGGTCAGCTGCTGCTTTATTATTATGTATATGGTAATTTCCTTAATACCAGTATACCCGATATTATAATTTCTTTTACAGTATATTCAGGAATTGGACTTATTATCTGGTACCCTTTCCGATATTTTAACAAAAAAAACCTGAAGATATATGTGCTGGTTTCCAATATTCTGATCATGGGCTCTATAGTTGTAATCATCTGGTTATTGCTTTCGAAATACGTGCTAATTCTGATTGTAAGTGATTCTGCTATTCTGAATGATTACTGGAAATCAACCTTTTTTTACAGGCTTGGAAGTGGAGTCTTTATTTACTTCTTGATTATTCTTACCTATTATCTGATAATGAGTCTGGCTGAACTGGCCGAGAAAAAGGCACGGGAAGCAAAACTTGAATCGGTACTCAGGGAAACAGAACTTAAAGTCCTGCGCTCTCAGATAAATCCGCACTTTCTATTTAATACACTTAATTCAATAAGTGCACTTACAGTTACTGATCCTGTTAGAGCAAGAACAATGGTAATTAAACTTTCAGATTTCATGAGATATGCCTTGTCACGCAAAGATGAACAACCGGTAACAATACTTAGCGAACTGGAAAATATTAGAATTTACCTTGATATTGAAAAAGTCAGATTTGGTGACCGGCTTCAGTATGAGGAACAGATTGACGAAAACTGTCTCCATTTCAGGATACCTGTGCTGCTCCTGCAACCCCTGTACGAAAATGCAATAAAACACGGAGTGCATGAAAGTACAGAAAAAATCAGCATTGTTACAAAAATCTCCTGCGATGGTAACTATGTAAATATATCAATAAGTAATAACTTTGAGAATGCTGATTCTTCAGCAAAAGGAACCGGGACAGGTCTTGCTAATGTTTTAAAAAGACTTGAATTGTACTATGGGTCTATGGCATCAATGAAAACATCAGTCAGTGATAATATTTTTACAGTAACTCTTTTTTTCCCGGTAGAAAAGTGAGCACACAAAATTTTAATTTTTATCCGGGATTAACAGGAATGTCTCATTAATTAAAAAGAAAATAATGAAAAAGATTAAAACAGTAATTGTGGAGGATGAGGAACCTGCAAGAGAGATTCTGAAATATTATTTAAAAAATATTGACGGAATAGAAATTTGTGCTGAATGTCCTGACGGGTTTTCAGGAATAAAAGCAATTTCGGAAATAAAACCTGACCTTGTTTTTCTTGATATACAGATGCCAAAGTTAAACGGGTTCGAAATGCTGGAAATTCTTAACGAAAAACCCGAAGTTATATTTACTACTGCTTATGATCAGTATGCAATAAAAGCTTTTGAAATGAATGCAATTGATTATCTTATGAAACCTTTCACTGAAGAAAGATTAAAAGAAGCGGTAAGAAAAGTTATAAGCAAAATTGAAGGCAGTTACAGGCCGTCAGACCATAAACCGGAAAATCTGATTGAGAGATTACCTTCTCCTGTAACAAGAATTGTAGTAAGGAAGGGAAATGAAATTAATATCATTACGGTTGATCAGGTAAAATATATTAAAGCGGAGGATGATTACGTTATGGTTTATCATACCGGCGGGAGGGCACTGAAACAGCAAACCATGAGGTTTTATGAGGAAAATCTTCCGCCTGATTCTTTTGCAAGAATACACAGGTCATATATAGTCAGGATAGGTGAAATAAAGAAGCTTGAACCATACAGTAAGGATAATTATATTGTTGTTTTAAATAGTGGCGAAAAACTGCCGGTCAGCCGGTCAGGATATAAGCAGTTGAGGGAAAAGCTTAATTTTTGAGAAATTATCTTTTAAGTCTGTTTGATTTTGGCCATTTTTTAAAAATATATTTTATTGGCCTGTATTTTTTAATTCGGAAAAGCGGCACAGGATCATAACCGTGGGTACCACCGGGCCTGCACCTGAGAATCCTCTCCAATCCCATTAAAAGACCATGTACCGGCCCGTGTAATCTTAAAGCATCAAGCATATATTCTGAACAGGTAGGCAGATGACGGCAGGAAGGCCTGAAAAGAGGAGAAATAAAGTACCGGTAAAAGTAAACAGGAAGAGATAATATGATGGAAAGAACTTTTTTCATAGTGTAAAATTATCATTTGTAATTTTGCCATGCAAATGTCTGTCAAAATGTCAAAAAAAACTTTTTGAACATCATGGCAGAGTATTTGTTCAGTAATTAAAAAAATTAAAACGGAGGAATAACATGTATATCTGGATTATTTTCATCGGAGTAATGATTTTTAGCTGGATTGTTAGTGCAACTCTAAGGTCCAAATTCAAGGCTTATTCAAAACTTCCTGTCGGGAACGGTATGTCGGGCAGGGAGATAGCCGAAAAAATGCTTATTGACAATGGCATATATGATGTCAGAATTGAAAGTGTCCCCGGCCAGTTGACTGATCATTACAATCCGGTTAACAAGACGATAAATCTGAGTCCTGAAGTTTATAACGGCAGAAGTATAGCGGCTGCCGCTGTAGCAGCGCATGAGACAGGACATGCAGTTCAGCATGCCACTGCATATACGTGGCTCGGGATGAGGTCAAAACTTGTTCCGGCTGTTAGTTTCGCCTCAAAATGGGTTCAGTGGATTCTTTTAATTGGTATTCTTGTTGTGGAAAGGTTTCCTGCTCTTCTCCTTCTCGGTATAGGGCTCTTTGCTTTAACAACTGTTTTTAGTTTCATCACTTTACCTGTTGAAATCAATGCCAGCAGAAGAGCGCTTGCCTGGTTAACTACTAAGGGTATAACCACTTACGAAGGTCATGAAAAGGCCCGTGATGCACTTAAATGGGCAGCATATACATACGTGGTGGCAGCTATCGGTTCTCTGGCTACCCTGCTTTATTACATTATGATTTTCCTTGGTGCTAACAGGGATTAAAATTTTACCTCCCTTCCACTGACAACCATGAAGTGTTCTTGTGAATAAGGCGCACAACAAGCCAGAATACGACAGAACCCGAAAGAAACCATCCCCACATAGGGGTAATAAATATCCTGCCTGAAATAAAGAAATTTCTTGCAAGGTCAAGGACAGAAAACATTAAGAAAATATTGATAAAGCTGTTGTACTCTCTTCTCAGAACAGTGCGGAATGAAAAGGTAAGTTTCGGCGGGATATAGTTTTTGAAAGAGGGTATAACAGCTTTGACTTTTTCGGACCATTTATCATAGGCATCCCCGAATTTGCGGCGCAGGAACTGCTCTTCAGCAAACATTATTCTCTCGTAATAAAGCCAGTAAGCAAGGGTAATCACAATGAGGAACCAGACCGACCTGATGAAAAGTACCGGGCCAAGCCACATAAAATAGTTTCCGATATAAAGTGGATGCCTTACTATGGAATATATTCCTGTAACATTGATTTCATCTGCAATCTGACCGCTGGTTGTGTTTCTGCCCGAAGTGTTTCCGGGGGCAAATCCGACTGTAAGAACCCTTATCATCTGACCGGACAGACTAATTCCAAGAAAAATGAGTTCAACTTTCCAGTTAAAAATAATACGGTAATGATCGGTAAAGTATAATAGTATCAATCCGGGAATAGCTATAATTAAAGGAATCCAGCTTCTTCTCCTGAAAAGCCAATTGCCACTTTTCTCAAATTCATGAACAAGAGCCATAAAACATGCTTAATGAGGCAAAAGTAGGAAAATTCTAAAAACTGTATTTTATTCTTAGAAAAACAAGATTTATCCGTGTACGTACTCCTGCCATAATACAGTTAAAATGCTGCCAGATAGCTGAACAATCAAGGTTCTCTGTAACAGAATAATCGAGAGAGGTACCCGCAAAATATCCTTTAAGATCAGGAAGCCACATTGCCGAAAAACCTGTGTTAAGAAGCGGATTGACAGCCCATGTAAAATTGCCGAATGCTGAGAATTCAGAAAATGCAAGATCCTTTGCTGAAAGATTGCCTGAATAAAAACTGTTGAAATCGGTAAGATTCAGAGGAGTATTGCAATACATTAACTGTATCTGAAACATTGAGTTATTTTCGAGCACTCTATCAATTCCGGTTGTTGCAAGAATTGTGCCTGTATGTTCACCTTCAACAGGATAAAACCAGGTAGTTTCACCCCTCAATGAAGCTTTACCCATAGAACCTGACCATCCTATACCTGCCACTATATCGGAACTTCCGGAATAACCTCCGAGGAACTGAATATCATATCCACATTTATTGAACCGGTAAAGACCGGCTACAGTAAGATTATTGTTTTTATCTGATTTTGCTGCCAGTTCAACTGTTGAAGATGAAGCCGGGTAGTATTGAACCCTAACCGCATCGCTACCGGGTCTTTCGATATAATCAAAGTCAAAGAAAGAATAGGCATTGAAAATATCATTCGGATTCCAAACCAGTGTCTGACCCCAGTTAATTCTCTGTCTTCCGATGCTGATCTGAAATTTATTGTAATTAAAATCAAGGAACATTCTTTCGATGGTTGTATTAAGGAAAAAAGAACTTTTATTAATAATATTCCATGACATATCAATCCATCCCTGATCGTTTCCGATGAGCTCGGAATAATAACTGCCGCTTCTTGGAATATCGCCCGTAAATAGTCTGTTACGAAGTTCGGATGTAATTGTCAGGTACTGGGTCAGGTACCCTTTTATGTTAAGCCTGTTATGAAGTATATTATTGTAGGAGACAGGTCCTGAAAGAGAATCGAACATAGCATTCTGAAGGGTGGTAATGTAACCATTAAATGAGAAAAATTTCTTTTTTTCCTGAGAATGTGCACTGCTCAGAACAAGGGTAAATAAAACAATTAAAAGAAGGTTTTTTTTCATTGTGTAATCAGATATTACTCCCGTACGGTTTCATCTGATGAGACTTTACCGTCCTCAAGGGTTATTACCCTGCGAGCCATTTTTACGACCCTTGGGTCATGTGTTGAAAAGATAAATGTTATCTGTTCTTCCCTGTTAAGTTTTTCCATTATTTCAAGCAGTGTTGTGGCAGCCTTTGAATCGAGGTTTGCGGTGGGTTCGTCGGCCAGAACGAACCTTGGTTTTGAGGCCAGGGCCCTGGCAACGGCTACCCTCTGCTGCTGCCCGCCCGACAGTTTTGAAGGCCGGCTGTTCATCCTTTCTTCAAGGCCTGTGGCTTTCAGAAGCTCAAATGCCCTGGCGTCGCGGTCGCTTTTCGGCCATTTCTGAAGCGACATTATGAATTCGACATTTTCTTTGGCAGTAAGCACAGGGATAAGATTGTATGATTGAAAAACAAAACCTATGTTTCTGAGTCTGAAATCAATAAGCTGTGATGGTTTCAGTTTTGACAGGTCGGTACCGGCAATTATTATTTCTCCCGAAGTTGGCATGTCAAGGCCTCCGATGAGATTGAGGAGTGTGGTTTTGCCCGATCCCGAAGGCCCTACAATGGCAGTAAATTCAGCCTCGCTGAAATCAAGGGTTACATCCTTTACCGCATGAACCGGTATTTCGGAACCGTCATATATTTTGTTGACATTTTTTAGTTCAAGTATTTTCATGACTCATATTTTTGAAATTTTACTATTCTGTGCGCAGGGTTTCTGCCGGGTTTAATTTAAGAGCTTTTCTGGCCGGCCAGAGCGAAGCAAGCAGTGCTGCCGAAACGACGAGCACAATAACGAAAAGGAAAAAATCAAAGGTAATGAAAGGGTAAACCGTGGCGGAATAGCCGATAGCTTCAAAGCCTTCGCTCCATCCCGAAAAATTGATTCCGGTTTTACCAAGAAGTTGAACCAGTCCCCAGCCCGCCAGGATACCGGCAATTGCTCCCACCATGGTCAGAAAGAGTGTTTCAAGCATAATCATGCTGAAGATGCGCTTCCGGTTCATTCCTATGGCCATCAGCATTCCGAGTTCCTTTGTCCTTTCAAGTATTGCCATCAGCATGGTGTTGATAATTCCGAAAGCAAGGGCAAGCATTATTATCCCGATAATGATAAAATAATACATCAGCATAAAATCCTTCATCCAGGCTGCATCCGGAACAAGTTCCCTCCATGTACTGACGGTATTCTCCTGCGACACACCCGAAAGTTTGTCCTTTACTTTTCCTGCATCCGGAATATTTCCGAGAATTATGGCAATCTCATGTATAAGTGGCAGAGGTGACCCGCATAGAGATGCCAGTTCGTCTCTGTTTACAAACGCCGAAGCCTGGTCAAACCCGGTATTGGAGGTTTTATAAATGCCGCATACCCTGAAAATGCCCTGAACAGGATTTCCATGAGTGTCGGAAAAAGTTACCTGTATCCTACTCCGCAACCTGTAATTAAGTGCGCTGTCGGTGATAATTCTGCCGTATTTATCAAGTTCTTTCGCGGTAAAAATGTTTTCGAGTGCATTTCTGAATTCCTTTGGCGACCTGAATCTTACATCTTTTATTGAACTGAGTTTCTGCAGAATGCTGGCAGGGAGGGTTTTCTTAAGTGAACTGTCGAGAAGATGACCGGTTACCAGATAGTTTTTGATTTTAAGTATTTCAGCTGTTTTGTCACTTATAAGGATGGTTCCCGGAGTTTCGTTTTCAGGGTAAATCCCGGCACCGGGAAGCATCTCACGGCATATTCCGGTTACCTGTTTTTCCTCTCCGGGGTTGATGCCGTATAAAAAGAGGCCGGTGCTGGCCCAGGGGGTGGAAACCATTGCGGTAATTTTTGTGCGTTTTGCAAAAGCTTTTACTTCAGGCAGCGATTTAATGGCTGATACGGTTTCATCAATATGGCTTACGGTGTTCAGTATCTCTTCGTTTTCAAGGTAGCCGGAATTATGAATCTGGATATGTGAAACTTCGTTGTAAATGGCATCATGCATTCTCTGTTCCACCCATCCGTTCATTATGCCGATAATCAGAACGCCTGCAATAATACCCAGCATTACCGAGGCAATTACCACCAGGCTGCGCGTTTTATTGCGCCATACATTTTTCCATGAGACTGACCAGATCATATCATATTGTTTTTCAACTCCTGAGAGCTTCAATTTCTTTAAGTTTTCCTATTTTGCGCAAAGGATAGATGGTGGCCAGCATCACCATAATTCCGACAATCAGGGCCTGCCGGTAAAAATAGGGGCCGAACCATGCGGCAGGCATTACTGCATCCCATCCGAAATCTTCCATCATTTTTCCGATTTCTCCTTTCAGGATTATGGGATGATAGTAAAAATAGATTATCAGGGGAGCACTGGCCGCAAGCCCGGCTGACAATCCCATGGTGCCCAGCATTGCCATTTCGGAAATGATGATTCTTTTGAGTTTGCGTTTCTGCATTCCGATTGCAATAAGCACCCCGAATTCCCTTTTTCTCTCAGCCACCATCATAAGCACGGTTCCGAAAATTCCGAAGAAAATTATAAAGTACAATATTCCGAGCATTGCCATACCGCTCTGGCTGTCGCCCTGTATCTGCTGGTAAAGTACGGGGTTAAGCTCATACCATGTTCTGGCAGTGGTTCCGGTGCCCTCTAACATTTCATTGATTTCATCCCTGCTCTTTTTAATTGTCTTTTTCGATCTGTTGTCCAGATTTATTGCCAGGGAAGTGATTCTTCCGGGTGCATCAAAAAAAGCCTGTGCCGTTTTGAGTGTCATCAGCACAAGCCTGTTGTCAATATCCGGGGAGGGCATCCTTATAATTCCCCTGACCGGAAAAAGGCCGGCGGCAGAGACTCCCCGGAAACCCTGGCCGATAAGGATCACCGTATCGCCGATATTTGCTTTGAGATACCCGGCAAGCTTGTCGGATAATATGACTCCGTTGTCGTTTTCGCTGAAATAGCCGTTTTGCACCTCACAGAATTTCAGTATCTCAGGGATGAACCGTCCGGCATCAGCCTGCGAAAGGCCCATTTCAAGTTCAACACGGGCACGCGAAGAGTATGCCCTGCCGGCGTTTTCCTTCAGCTTCTTTATAACCGCATCCGGGAAAATGCCGCTCCTTTCCATCCGGTTCAGCGATTCATCGGTAATACGGTACCTGACAAGCTTTTTTTCAGGATCTGAAAACTTTTTCTCTTTTTCCGGGTCAACAGCCAGTATGGCAACCCCTTTCGACTGAGACCCGTTGGAGGCAAGGGCAAATGATTCAAGATGAGGGGCAACAGAAACAATATTTCCCGCCCTGCTTATTGCCCGGGCTGAGGAGTCGCTGTAAATGAACGAATAGTCAATTGAGGGGTTATCCTGGTATTCCGTATGCTGAACCTGTATATAACCGGAGAATGACTCGATGAAAGCCGAAATCATGTGATCGTACGATCCGAGCTGGTACGACCTCATCACGGCAGCAAAAAATACTGCAAAAAATACCGATGCAGCCGTGATCATGGTTCTTCGCCTGTTGCGCCAGAGGTTTCTCCATGCTATTTTAAGATTGTCTTTCATTGCTTAATATTTTCAGTGGCATCAGTCAGTCCTGCAGGCAGGATATTCGCACCGGGCTGCACATTTACCTGATGGTTTTCATGTTCTGTTGTGAAAAGAAACTTTCATTTACCGGTATATTGAACCGGATTTCCTTAATAACCACAACCGTCTTTTTGCCGGGTTCTTCCGAGGGTACCAGTTCGATCCTGGATGTTATATTCCTGCCATCCATCATTTTAATTTCCGATCCTGTTTCGGTGCGGACCAATGCTCCGTCTTCATCGTATAGCTCAGATTTCAGAAAGAGAAATTCTTTTTTGTCAATCCACCTGATCTGACTGCCCCATATAACCGGAGAACCCTCTTTGGCGGTCATACTGATTTTATAGCATTCATGGCCGTCAATAACTTCCTCTCCTGCAAATTCATGGACATAGTCATTCACAACCGACGATTCCCTCAGGATATCATCATTAGTGTAATCCGACCCCATCCATCCCTGCGACATCATTGAAGGCGGAAGTTTTATTAGGCGGTTTATTGAAGGATTCCAGTTCCACATCTCATTGCCCCTCTTCAGAAACGACTGTCCGGCATCCCTGGCAGGCGAAGTTATAAGAGTGAGAGCATAATCCTTACTTAGGGTCCAGGTTTTGAATTCCACGGTTCTCTGCCATGCCGGTCTTACAATGGTCATGCTCATAACCATGTATGCCGACTTTTCGCCGTTGAATTTTTCATCGGCTTTCCTGATAACATCAGTTGCAGTCATTTGCTGGGCAAAGATTCCTGCCGGCAGAAATAACAGGAAAGATGCACTAATCAGAGATAAATTCCTTTTCATTCCGGCTCTATTTATAAAGTTCAATAATTTTGTTTAACGATTTTTCAAACCGGGTTTCATTAAATGATTCATCGCCGAAAACAAAAGTGAGAGCAAACCCTTTAAGAGAGTACATGAACATTGTTAATTCAAGTCCGGGGTCATAATCAGCACCTTTTTTCTCTTTTTTCCTTTCGAAATAGTCGTTAATGATTCCTGAAATATTGAGAATGTATCTTCCTGCAGGTTCATTTTTCACCGAATCGTCAGGCAGGAATAATCTTCCGGCATTCTTTAAAAACTGTTCCCTTACCTCATTCTGCATAAGCAATTGGAAAAACAACCGCCAGAAAGTTTTCTTTTCTCCCAGTATCCTGAAAATCTGCTTTACAAAAAACTCAAATTCCTCTTCAGTCAGGACCCCGTCCCTGTTAATATCAAAATATTCATAAATCTCTGATAAAGATTTATAAATGATTTCATTAAGCAGAGCTTCCTTGCTTTCGAAATAGTTGTATATAAGTCCCTTTGAAATACCGGCATCTTTTGCTATATGGCTTATTGTTGTAACATGATAACCGTTCCGGGCAAAATGTTCCAGAGCTGCCTGCATTATCAGGTTTTTCTTTTCCTCCCTGATGTTTTCATACTGTTCTGTCGTTCGGGGTGTCATTTTCTGTCTGTTATATTTTCTATTAAAGTAAAGAATTTATTGACTGAACGGTCAGTCAAAGATAGAATATTAATTTTTATAACGCAAATAATATTGAGAAATTTGTGAAAATATATTATCAGTACTGTTGTCCTCCGGTATATTTTAGAAGGATTTCAACAACAGGATCGAGTTCTGTCTTATGCTTTAGGTAGAAGGCTACATTGCTTTTTCTTGCAAGTGCATCCTCTTTCATGGCAGCAATTATTTTCGCGTCTTCCTTTTCCTCAGCTGTTGTCGGAGTAAAATCGATTTCTGGTACTTCAATGCCATCTGGATATTCGCTGTCGATGCGTGCTTTCATCAGGGATGCTTTGAAAAGATTATATCTTTCTTCGGAGATGCCGGCTTTCTTAAGACTGTTTCTGGTATTTTCATCAAGATTGATTTCACCTCCGGAAGAAAAAACTTTGTCGAGCAGACTAAATTCAGCTTTTATCTCAATTGAAGGTCCTGCAATGTGCTGACGGCACTGTTTGACTGTTTCAGGATAATAAGGATTAAATAGTCCAGGGTCGAAATGATAAATTTTGCCTGAAATGAGGCCATCTTCTTCAGGGTGGCTGAAATGAGCAGTTGTTCTTGAAGGACCATCTTCGAGTATATCATAGCCGGCTTTAAAACCGTTTCGGGTGTAAAATGCGATAGCCTTATCCATCACAGCTTTTATATCTGCATAATCCTGCTCGGTCA
>Ga0078972_1002234_pt1 | contig 65385 bp, 59 predicted proteins | sample YelNatPaOPGAMG01_FD_67568 | JGI IMG/M metagenome (GOLD analysis project Ga0078972, IMG submission 67568) | Hot spring thermophilic microbial communities from Obsidian Pool, Yellowstone National Park, USA - OP-RAMG-01 (SPADES assembly) (version 2) | ecosystem: Environmental > Aquatic > Thermal...
CTTTGGTGTGGTGAAAGCCTACGGGACGGTACCAGGGGGAGTCGGGAACCACGACGTGGTTGGGACAGGCTTTGTAAGGACAAAATGGGGGAACGAACATGGGTATCCTCCTTCAGAGAATACCCTTACTACGGGTGAGACATAGATTTTTGCTTTAAAAAAAGGCATGAAAAATTAATCTTCGTAACACTACTTACCCTTGACTAGGAATCCATAGGATTTCATACTGAGGAAATGAATACCCCCTTTGCCATAAAAGCCGAATTAGCCCACAAAATAGTCAGGGATATCAAGACCGCTTCCGACGCGGACGCCAACGTGATTGGGGAACGGGGAATCATCATCGCGTCCTACGATCCCAACCGAATTGGGACGGTCCACGAGGGGGGGCGTAAAATCATGGATGGTGAGGTGGACGAAATCGCCATCACCGAAGCCATGGCCCGGGAACTTAAGGGCGTCCGCCCTGGATATAATGGGGTTATCAAATTTGAAGGAAGGCGGATAGCCGTAATTGGCATTTCCGGAGATCCTGAACGGGTCAAACCCCTGCAAAAAATGGCGGAAATCGCGGTCCAGGAGGAAATCCGCAGGGAAGTGGAACTCCAGAGGGAACGGGAGCTTCTTCAGGAGATGGAAGGCCAGATCGTTGATATCGCCGAACGGATGAAGGTTCTTTCCCTGAACGGATCGATTCAAGCGGCCAAGTTAGGCGAAAAGGGTAGGTCCTTTAAAATCGTCGTCGGCGAGATGCGCAAACTGGCGGAACAGATCAACGACATTATCGTCGGTCTGGACCGAAGACATTCCTAAGGGTGCCCGAACTTACGGTATTTCGTTGACGGGGGTCCGGGGACGGCGCCCTTCCAGCACATCCCGGGCGTTCACTGCGGCGCGGCTTTTAAGCAAGGAAACCGCTTCCTGGCTGTAGTAGGCGCTGTGGTCCGTCAGGATCACGTTATCCATCCGGAGAAGGGGGTTATCCTTTTCCAAGGGTTCCCGTTCAAACACATCCAGGGCCGCCGCGCCGATCCTGCCGGCCCGCAGGGCTTCCACCAGAGCGGCCTCGTCAACAACGGGCCCCCGGGAAACGTTGATAAGTATGGCGTCCCGCTTCATCCTGCCCAGGACTTCTCCATTGATCAAATGCCTCGTCTCCCCGCGTAGGGGCACGTGGAGGGATATAAAGTCCGACTGCTCCACCACCTCGTCAAAGGTTGCTCCCTGGGCAAACATACCGGGCAGTACCTTTTCTTCGCTGTGGGGATCGTTCACCAGGATTCGGCTAAACCCAAACCCTTGGACCTTTTCCCAAAACGCCCTGCCGGTGGCCCCAAAGCCGACGATACCGAGCACCCTCCCGGACATTCGGCGGATAGGCTGGTTCAGGTTCCAAGCTCCCCCCCGGACTCCCCTATCTTTCATGGGGATCCGCCGGACGGCGCTTAACAGCAGTCCCAGAGCGTGTTCCGCCACCTCTTCGGTGCAGTAACCGGGCACGTTGGTCACCCAAATTCCCCGTTCCGTGGCCGCTTGAACGTCCACGTTATCGTAGCCTATCCCGTAACGGGATATAACCTTACACCGGCGCAACCCCTCAATAACAGCCCTCCCCATGGGGGCCTGGTTCAACAGTATGGCGTCCGCGTCGGCGCAGGCCTTCAGCACCTCCGCCTCGGTGTGGCACTGGGCTACCGTCAACTCCGCCGGAAACCCCGCCAGGGCGATCTTTTCCTCATCGATCCATCCAAAACGATCGTCGGTTATGACTATGCGCATAGGCTCCTCTTTGGTACTATTAGGTCCATGATTCGATATATCCTTTTTGATCTAGACAACACCCTGTATCCCAGTAGTTTCGGGTTGGAAGAACAGGTTTCCCAGCGAATCCAGGAATTCACCGCCCAGTTCCTTGGTTGTACGGTGGAGGAAGCCCGACAACGACGGCAAGACCGGATCCACCTGTACGGTACCACCCTGGAATGGCTCATGGCCGAAGAAGGGCTCTCGGATATCGAAGCCTATTACTCGGTCATCCACCCCGAAGGGGAGGCGGACACCCTGGAACCCAGCCCGGAGATCCGAGCCTTCATTCAGAGCCTGCCCATACCCTCGGCCATTCTCACCAATTCGCCCATGGAACACGCCCAACGGATCCTCCGCAAATTAGAGATGGAGGACCTGTTCACCCATATTTTCGACATCCGGTGGAACGGACTTAAAGGAAAGCCCCGACAAGAGGCCTTCCGCCGCCCCTTGGAGGTCCTCGGCCTGCCGGCCCAGGAAGTCCTGTTCGTGGACGATTTCCCCTCCTACGTGGAAGGCTTTATCCATATAGGCGGCCAGGGGGTTCTGCTGGATGAACAGGATCGCTGGACCGACTTTCCGCACCCTCGGATACGGAGGTTGACCGAACTTTCCCGCTATTTGGGGGTAGTTTGATGGGTTTTACGCTGGTTTCCACAAAAAAGGCCGATGGGTCGATAGTCATTTCAGTGCCCCTGCTTCTTCGGCTAGGGATGGTAGCCCTGGCGGTAATCCTCTTCGCCTCCGCCCTGCTTACCCCCGAATCCGGCAAGGGCTTTAGTCCCGGTTTACTGGTAGCCCTCCTCATCGCCCTTTTGGGGGCCCTGTACGAAGAACGCTGGACCTTTGACCGGCCGAATAGGGCGGTCCAGTTCCGCTTTGGCCTGGTATTCCTGGCCCGCCGTGTTCGGGTCCCCTTTGACCAGGTGGAATCCCTGGCCGTGGAACGGTTTGTTAAGGGGAAGATCCCCGCCACCGGCGAGACCGAGGGGACGGAAAATCCCGGGCAAGAACGAAGGGCCTACTACAGCCTGGTTTTATACCTGACCAACGGAGGCCGTTTGGTGGTAGAAACGGTAAAGGGCCGGAACATACAGAAAATCGAAAAGCTCCGGGACGATCTGGCGGACTTGGGCCTCGGCGGAGGCCCAACTCTCGGCTAACCGGTTAAGGCTAGCTGGTCAAAGCTAGCAGTCCTAGGACAACCAGCACAGGGTCGCCTGTCGAGGCTTGTCCCACCGGCGCTCCTCCGGGCCGGGGACCGACCCGAGGGCCTACTTCACCACCAGGTTTACCAGCTTGTCCGGCACCACGACCACTTTTTGAACCGTAACACCCTGGATCCACCGTTGCAGGCCCGGGGACGAAAGGGCTTGCTTTTCCAGTTCTTCCTTGGGGGTATGGGCGTCCACGGTGAACTTATCCCGGATTTTCCCGTTAACCTGGACCACGATGGTGACCCTATCGTCCGCCGCCAGGGCCTCGTCGTGTTGAGGCCAGGGGGCCTTGGACAGGGATTCCCGGTGGCCCAGTTTCTCCCACAACTCCTCCGCCAGGTGGGGCGCGTAGGGACCCATCATCAGCACCAGGGGCTCCCAAAGGCTCCGGGGAACCGCCTCCAGCTTGGCCAATTCGGAAGAATAGACCATCATCGCGCTGATGGCGGTATTAAAATTCAAGGTCGCCGTATCGCCAGAAACCTTTTTTATCGTTTTATGGAGCAATCGTACCAGGGGAGCGTAATCCGTATCCGAAGAGGGGGCCTCCAAAAGCGGCTTTTCACCGATCGCCCAAAGCCGTTCCAGGAGCCGGGAAACTCCCACCAAGCCAGCGGTGGCCCAGGGCTTGGAAACCTCCAGGGGGCCCATGAACATTTCGTACACCCGCATGGAGTCGGCCCCGTATTCGGAAATGATATCGTCGGGGTTTATCACGTTGCCCCGGCTTTTGGACATCTTTTGACCATCCTCCCCCAAAATCATCCCCTGATTTACCAAGCGCTGGAAGGGTTCCTTCGTATTGACCAGGCCCAAATCGTAGAGGACCTTATGCCAGAACCGGCTGTACAGCAGGTGAAGAACCGCGTGCTCCGTGCCCCCCACGTACAGGTCCACGGGCATCCAGTATTCGATGGCCCTTTTGGAGGCAAAGGCCCCTTTGTTTTTAGGGTCCAGATACCGCAGGTAGTACCAGCACGACCCGGCCCACTGGGGCATGGTGTTGGTCTCCCGTTTCGCCGGGCCTCCGCAAACGGGACAGGTGGTTCGCACCCACTCGGAAATCCCCGCCAGGGGTGATTCTCCGGTTCCCGTGGGAGCGTAGGTTTGAACATCCGGAAGTTTCAGGGGTAGTTGATCCTCCCGTAGGGGGACGATGCCGCATTTTTCGCAGTGGACCACGGGGATTGGTTCACCCCAATACCGCTGTCGGCTAAAAATCCAATCCCGGAGTTTATAGTTCACCGCCTTGGTGCCTATACCCTTTTCTTCCAACCAGAGGGTTATCTTTTTTTTGCACTCCTCCGTAGAAAGGCCATCAAAGGGTCCCGAATTGACCGCCCAACCGTCGGCGGCGGTACATTCCCCGGGTTCCCGGTTATAATTGACCCCTGGGACGGGTTTTTCCGGGGCAACCACCTGAATAATGGGGAGCTTAAAGGCCTTCGCGAAGTCCCAGTCCCGTTCGTCGTGGGCGGGGACGGCCATGATGGCCCCCGTACCGTAGGAGATCAAAACATAATCGGCAATCCAGATGGGGATCCGTTTCCCGTTTACCGGGTTGATCGCGTAGGCCCCCGTAAAGACCCCCGTTTTTTCCTTTGCCAAGTCGGTCCGTTCCAGGTCGCTTTTCTTGGCCGCCGAATCCACATACCCGTGAACCGCCTCTTTTTGGGCGTCGGTGGTGATAACATCCACCAACGGATGCTCGGGAGCCAAAACCATGTAGGTCGCCCCAAAAAGGGTATCCGGCCGGGTGGTGTAAATTTCCAGGGTATCCGCGTGCCCATCGATTTGGAACACCACGTTGGCCCCTTCGGACCGGCCAATCCAGTTCCTCTGCATCAACTTCACCGGCTCCGGCCAATCCAAACCGTCCAGGTCCTCCAAAAGCCGCTCCGCGTAGGCGGTAATTTTTAAAATCCATTGGCGTATCCGGCGGCGGGTAACCTTGGTGCCACAGCGATCGCAGAGCCCATCCTTGACCTCTTCGTTCGCCAAGCCGGTCTTACAGGAGGGACACCAGTTAATCGGGGTTTCCGCTTCGTAGGCCAAACCCTTTTCAAAGAGCTTTAAAAAAATCCACTGGGTCCATTGATAGTAATCCTCGTCGCAGGTCGAAACTTCCCGATCCCAATCGTAGGAAAAGCCCAGGGCCTTTATTTGGGATCGAAACTTATCAATGTTCGCCCGGGTGGTAGTCGCTGGGTGGGTACCGGTTTTTATGGCGTAATTTTCCGCCGGTAACCCAAAGGCGTCAAATCCCATGGGATGCAGAACGTTGTACCCGTTCATCCTCAGGTACCGGCAGTAAATATCCGTGGCCGTATACCCTTCCGGATGCCCCACGTGCAAGCCCTGGGCCGAAGGGTAGGGAAACATATCCAGGATATACCGACGTTTCTCCTTGGGGAACGCGGGGTCCTCCAGGGCTCGAAAGGTCTTATGGGTTTCCCAATACTTCTGCCACTTCGATTCAATCTCTTTAAAAGGATATTTGGCCATGGTGTAAGGCTCCTTGATTAAACGTAAAAGGTTATACCTCTGCATAATAACGGGCTTCCAAGCTCTTGGGCAAGGGTTGACTCCCCTTTGGCGACTTGATTCCCCCTCTCCCATGGACGATACTTAAGTCCATGGTGTTATCCTTTCGCCCACCCCTAGGGACCGATCAGAAAAAGGGGAACGGTCTTCCCATCTTCGAACTCTGGTATTTCAAGCAGACCACCCGTTTTCACATCTCGGGGCATCCGCGCCAAGAATCCCTGCTCATCGTCCCCGGCAGAACCCACAACACCACGGAAAACCACGCGTTCATCCAAATCGTGGATACCCGGTCTTCCGAAAACCGGTACCTCCGATTTCCCCTTTCCGAATTCTCCTACCACGAAAAACCCTTTTCCCTTTCCATCGGCCCCAACGTCTTTTCCCTTTCGGGCATTCACCTCTTCGCGGAGGACGATCGATTCCCCCTCCGCTTCGACCTTTCCTTCCAAAGCCCGAAACCCATCCCTTCCAGACCCTGGATTACCAGCATGTTTGGCCCCCTGGGCCCCCTGGTCCGATCCCCCTGGCACCATGAAATTCTTAGCCTTACCCACGGGGTATCCGGATCGGCGGACCTTAAACGTCCCGTAGACTTTACCGGCGCTTCGGGGTTTATCGAAAAACACTGGGGCCGTTCCATGCCCAGCTCCTGGATCTGGATCCAATCCCAGGATTTTCCCCTGGCAAAAAAAGGAACCGCCTTCTACCTCCGCCTTGCCCGGATTCCCGGTTTCAGGGGACCCTTTACGGGCTGTATCGTGGTACTGCGGAACGGCGGAAAGGAGTATCGATTCACCAGCATCGCGGGGGGACGTCTAGAACTATTGGAAACCGAAGGATCCACCCTGCGGCTCTTTTTCCGGTCCCCCCAGTTTAAATTGGAAGTGCTGGCCCGACGGCACGGGGAAGGAACCCTGCGGCTTCCCCAGGACGGCCGCATGGATAGAAAGGTGGAAGAAAACGCCTCTTCCTGGGTTCGGGTGGTGTTAAAAAACCGCTTTCATCGGGTTGACGAACCAATTTTCGATTATTCCACCTCCAGCGCGACCCTGGAAGCCGCGGGGGACCTTAGGGAGCTACAACCTCGCCCCCCGAAGCGGCCAAATTTCTAACCCAGCGCTCCTTTTTCAAGTACCACCGGGCAATCGCGTACTTCACCACATCCGTTACCTTTACAATAGCGAACATCATCACCGGCCCAATTTCCGTTCCCAGGGTCAGCAGAAACGCCCCGGGGACAAACAGCAGGGTATTCACCGACAGGTCCACGTACATCCCCAGGGCCGTATCCCCGCCGGACCGGGAAATGGCGAATTGGGCGTTTAAAAGGGCCCACAGGGGCATATAGGCGGAAATCACCAACACCAAGCCCACGGTCACCGACCGGGCGGCGGAAGAAAGGTTTCCAAACACCAGGGGAATCAGCAGGGTGGAAGCCACACCCCCCAGGGCCACCACGGCCCCCAGCACGATCGAACCACCCTTAAGCCACTGGGCCCTGCGCCGGGCCTCCTCCAATTTTCCCGCCCCCAGCACCCCGCCCACCACCACCGCGGTGGCCGAGTGGATACCCCCAAACACCAGGAACAGCACGTTGGCAATCGTCCAACCGGCGGCCATGCCGGCCACCACCTCCGCTCCCCCTCTACCGTTGTACAACGCCGTTACCACGGTCTCCGATAACACCCACGTGGTTTCCGAGACGAGCATCATCCCCGACTTCCCCAGAATTTCCCAAAGGATTTTTCGATTTACCGCGAAAATCCGTCCCAGGGGCACGTAGAAATCGATCTTCCGCAGGCGCAGGTACACCAAAAAGGAACCCATTTCGGCCAGTCGAGCGACAATCGTCGCGATCGCCGCTCCGGTTACCTCCAGCCTCGGAGCCCCCAGGTTACCGTAAATCAGCAACCAATTTCCCATCGTATTGATCAACGTGGCCACCACGCTGATTACCAGGGGAATTCGCGGCAGGGCGTACTCCCGGAACGCCGTGCCGATAGCCGTAGAAATGGCGATGGGGAACAGGGTGAACGAAATAAGCCGTAAATACCGGGACCCGTAAAATACAATTTCAGCCTGGGCCGCGTTGCCCATGGTCATCAGGGCGATTAACTGTTCCGGAACAACCCACAGAAGTATAAAATACACCATCGATAGGAGGAACGAAAAAATCACCTTAAACCGGTACGCCTGTTTCATCCCCTCCGCGTCCTTGGCCCCCCGGAATTGGGCCAAATAAATACCCCCCGCCCCGCAGAGGGTCCACAGGACCACCAGGTACACAAAGTTGATCTGGTTCGCCACGTTGACCGCCGCCATTTTAGCGTCCCCCAGCCCCGAAACCATAAAGTTATCGATCAGGGAGACTAAACTCATAATCAACTGTTGGAGCATCACCGGAAGGGCAATAGCCAAAGCTTCCCGGTAAAAAGACAGGGGACCCAGGGGTTTCATACTTTTTTATTTCCCTTTATGTATTTAATTCAGGGGGGCGCCATGGCAAGGCCTCAAAAGGACGTCCATCTGACGCGCCCCCCGCCGCGAACCCGTCGGTTTCGCGGCCCCCCAAAAAAGGGGGCCCCCACAGGAGGGCCCCGAGGAACCTTCAAAAACCTACCGTAGCGGGCTCTTTAAAGCCCGTTACGGGGTTTTTCCCACCCCTCAGTGTGACTGTCTGATAACTCTGTTAGTTATCAGACAGCCCTTATTTTTTATTCGTGTTAATTTTAAGGGGTACGTAGAGGGGGCAAAATGCCACCACTCCGGTTACCAAAGAAATAACCGCTATGATGCCCAAAATAACCGCCGCCACCGTAGAAAGCTGGCCCGCGAAAATCAGTATGGCCAAGACCACCGCTAAAACAATCCGAATAATCCGATCCACCAAACCTACATTCGCCTGCATAAGCACCTCCAAAGAATACCAGGGATCCCCTCAAAAATTGAGTTTTACCGAATCCCGTGGTATTAAAATACCCATTTTGCGGGGTCTTAGGCAAATGCCCCAGCCATAGCCCTATGCCAGGCCGTTAACACCCTTTCTATAACCCCATCCATGGCAGTATCGATCTTTTGCCGGGAAGGATCCTCCAAAAGCCATTCCACCGATTCTCGCATACCCTCTTGGAAGGAAACGGTGGTCCTAAATTCCGGCACCAACCTCTTTAGTTTAGAACAATCAAAGAGGGCCGAGTAGGTTTTATCCCCCACAAAAGCTTGACCCACCACCGGATCCACTCGGGCAATAAAATCCGAAGGCACATGGACAAGCTTCGGTTCCACCCCCAAGGCGTGGGCCACCGTATAATGCACCGCGTCCCAGGTCAACGCTTGGTCCCCCATAATTTGAACCACTTCGCCAATGGCCGCAGGGTTCCCTAACAGGCCCACCAGACCAACGGCAAAATCCCTGGAGTGGGTCAAGGTCCACAGGGACTGGCCGTCCCCCTGAACGACCACCTCCTTACCCTTTACCATCCGGTCCGCCACGGTAAAATCGGCGGAGGTCCACGCGGTGGGGATCCACCCCTTGCTGTAGGTATGGGACGGCCGGATAATGGTCATGGGAAAGCCCGTTTGTTCCCAGGTCTGGACCAAAAGCTTTTCGGCGGCGATTTTATTCCGGGAATAATCCCAGAACGGATTGATCACCGGGGTCGATTCGGTGATTACGTGGTGGACCGGCGGTTTCCGGTACGCCGAAGCGCTGGAAATGAACACGTACTGGGCGGTTCGGTCCTTAAAAAGACGAATGTCCCGGGCCACCTCCTCGGCCGTGAAGGCGATAAAGTCTACCACCACGTCAAAGTTCCGGGAACCCAGAGCCCGACGAACCCCCGCTTCGTCACCCACATCCGCGATCAGGGTTTCCACCCCCTCAATTTTTTTATCCCTCCGGTTCCCCCGATTCAAGTGAACCAGCCGATGCCCCCGTTTCAGAGCGTAAAGGGAACTATCGTAGGATAGATTCCCCGTACCGCCGATAAACAGTATATTCATAGACCCTCCTATTAAAGGGCTGTCTGATAACTAACAGAGTTATCAGACAGCCTCAATTGATCATAGAACCGGCCGTCACCGGCCAAATCGTAGATTTATCCGGTACACCCCGCTCCGTAACCGGTACCGTTCCAACGTATCGGGTCCGCAGGTGGCGGTTCCCACTCCCCGTTGCGCGGCATCCAAACACAGAATCCACCCCTTTTTCGATTCCTCCGTAAATTCCGGAAGGGTATCCCAATGGCGGCCCTCCCAGAGCTGGCGGTCCGTATAGGGGCCCATGGAAAAATCAAAGGGCTCCAGAGCGGAGATACTCAATTTTGACGGGCCTGGGGTCTTTAGGTCGAGCCAACGAACCTGGTGCCGATTTCCGTTCTCCTGGGGCATGATGTAGGGGGTTGTAAGGTCTGTCACCCGGGCGTTCCACCGGCCAAGCCGAGCCCCCGCTCGACGGTCCGAGTAGGCCTCCTGGGGGCCTAGGCCGAACCAAGTCGCCGAGCTCAGTTTCTCCGACACCCGGCAGACCAGACCCACCCGGGGCAATTCGGGAAGCCCCGGGTCCAGGTCAAACACAAAGGATCCCCCCAGGGTCCCGTCGCTTTCCACGTTCCACCGCTGGTAAAAGAGCCCCGCCTCCTTTCCCGTGGCGGTCCGGAGCCGATGGGTAAAGGACCAGTCCTCCCGGTGGATCAGCTCAAATTTCAAATCCATCAAACCCGCGTCGAGCCACCCGTACATAGCCTTGTTGGTGTAATAAAAGGCGAATTCCGGCACCCCCCGGAGGGCCATAAAGTTCTTTAGCCCGTCGTTTTGGGTGGGCGCGCGGAACAGGTGGGGCACCAGGGGTTCCCGCAGAAGTTCCTCGCCCCCCTCTTCCCGCAGGGACGCGAGGAAGCCCTGGTCGTTGAAGACGAACTGGATAGGCCTGCGGTCCCCCGCCCTATCCTGGGCTCCCGTCCCCCCCTGGGCCCCTGGCTTCCCCAGGCTCGTGTGGAGTGCCAGGGCCGCCTGGGCCGACGAAAGGAGTATCTGTTCCCGGGCCACCGGATGACCCGCGGGGGCCCAGGGTTGGGCGTCCGCGTACCGGAATTCCAAATCCAAAACCGTTTCCCCCCGGGCCATGGCCCGGCGAATAGCGTCAGGTACCGGGCCCGACTCGCCAAAACCCAATTCCAGGGGTAGGATTTCGCCGCTGGCTATGGTCGGCAGGGGAACCACCCCCTGGGCCACCACAGAGTCCGCCTCCGCCAGGGCGTGATCCCCCGACACCACCTTCCAGGCGCACACAATCCCCGCCGTATCGATAAAGTCAAAGCGGTTTTCCACGTAAATTTTGCCAAACCGGGGCAGGTCCGGATCGGTGGGAGAACCCCCGTGCCGAACCTTTCGGGTATAGTACAGGTCGCTCAGGGCCTTGTACGCCCTGATGGGCCGGAACAGGAAGGCGCATTCGGCCATCACGGGTTTCGGCGTCCGATCGGGGAACAGCAAACCGTCGGCTATAAAATCCATATCCGAGGGGGTATCCCCAAAATCGCCGCCGTAGCGCCAGGGTTTTGAGTGTCCATCCGCGACCCTATCCGAGGCGTTAGGCCCCGGCGCTACGGTACACCGGGGGGTATCCGCCCCACCGGGACCCACTAAAATTCCGTGGTCCATCCATTCCCAGATAAAGCCCCCCTGGAGTCCCCGTCCCGATTCCACCAGGGCCCAGTAATCGGAAAGGCTCCCATTGGAGTTCCCCATGGCGTGGGAAAACTCGCACATAATAAAGGGCCGATCGTCCTCCGTCGTTCGGTCCCACTCCTCTAAAAAGGAGACCGTGGGGTACATGGTGGTCACGATATCGGTGACCCGTTTCCCCCGTCCCTGGGTATCCAAGGGATGGGGCCCCTGGGACCATTCGGGCCGGCAGGCCCCCTCGTAGTGGAGGGGCCTCGAGGGATCAAAGGCCCGGAGCCAGGAGGCGGCGGCATCGTGGTTGGGACCGTACCCCGATTCGTTTCCCAGGGACCAGATGATGATAGAAGGATGGTTCTTATCCCGCAGGGCCATCCGGGAAACCCGATCCACAAAGGCCTGCAAATACCGGGGTTCCCGGCACAGTTGATCGTAGTACCCGTGGCTTTCAATGTTCGCCTCGTCGATTAGGTAGATCCCGTATTCGTCGCAGAGGTCGTACCACCGCTCGTCGTTAGGGTAGTGGGAGGTTCGAACGGCGTTAAAATTATGCTGTTTAAGCAATTCCAGGTCCCGGATCATCAGATCCAGCGACAGGGCCTTACCGGTCCTCTCTTCGTGTTCGTGCCGGTTGGCCCCCTTAATCAGGATCCTCTTTCCGTTAATCAAAAGCTTCCGATCCCGAACTTCCACCGACCGAAACCCCAGGCGGCAGGCTTCGCTTTCCAGTTCCCGACCCTGGTTATCCAACAGGGTAACCACCAGGGTGTACAAATTGGGGGTTTCGGAGCTCCATAACCGGACATTCGGAACCGGCAGGGTTCCCCTGGCGGTCCAGCCTCCTTCCCGGTAGGCCACATCCAGGTTCAGCTCCTTCGAGGGCAGGGGAAGCTCCCGCCGATCCGGGTCATACAATCGTAAACGAACCCTAAAGGGTTTGCCATCCTCTATAAAATCCGTCGGCGCCTTGGCGGAGGCTCCGTACGCCGTGGGAAGCCCCCGTTGCGTTACAATTCCCTGGATGGGGTCAAAGGCAAAGCCCCCCCGGATATTCAGCTGGACGCTTCCCCCTTCCTGCCCCTTCGTCGGCAGGCTAGGCCGGGCGTCCACGTCGGCGATATAGGCCCAATCGGTGCGGTACAGGATAACGCTTCGGTGCAGGCCCCCGAGCCACCATTGGTCCTGGTCTTCGATGTAGCTGGAGTCGGAATACCGGACCACCATCAGGGCCACCACATTCTTACCTGGCCGCAGGGAAGCGCTGATATCAAACTCCGCGCTCAGGTGGGAATCCTTGGAAAAGCCCAGTTCCTGGCCGTTCACGAACACCGCCACAAAACTTTCCGCGCTCCCGATCCGCAGGACCACCCGCTTGCCCTCCCACAGGGGCGGTAGGTCCACGGTCCGCCGGTACAACCCCGTGGGATTAAGGGCCGGAGCGGCGGGAGGAACATTTCCAAAGGGCATTATCACGTTAGTATAGTGGGGTTTATCAAAGCCCTGGAGCGACCAGGACGTGGGAACCTGGATGGTAGCCCAGGTATCGGTTTTCTCTTCCGCCGCACCGGTCGTCCAACCGTCGGGGAGGGTTTCCGGGTTCGGGGCCAAATGGAACTCCCAGGGGCCGTCCAACGATAAAACCCAGGGGTTGTTCGACGGTATCCCCCCCGGATTTTTTGAACGTCCCCGGGGCCCGGCGAAGGCGTCCTCTAGGGCCGTCGAGGCGTCCGGAAAAGGAAACAGGGGACTCCGCATGGCCAACCGGTTTCGGCTGGTCAGTTCCGGTGTTTCCCAGGGTTTTCCGCTGTATCGTATGTCCTGCATATTCCGCTCCTATGTTGGATTTCCCTTTTTTGGGGAGATTCCCCTGGAAGGGTCTATCGTTATAACCGAACCCCTATCCACCAGGGTCGGTTCTATCACCAGCGTTAGGGCTTCCACGGGGGTATCCGCCCCGGAGGCCTCGACGATCAACTCTACGGCCCGTCGGCCCATAAACCGGGAGGGGTAAGAAAAAGAAGACAGGGATACGTCCGGAAGCCGTACCAAGGGCGAATCGTCAAAGCCGATAAGGGAAAGATCCCGGGGTACCGCTAGACCGAGGGCATGGGCTTCCTGACGGACCAGAAGGGCGACCTTATCGTTGGCGCAAAACAACGCCGTGGGCCGATCGGGGGCGGAAAGCGCGGACCGTAGAAGGGTCCGTCCCCCCTCGCCCCCCGCCTCGGGACCCAAGCAATAATCTCGACCCGGCGCCGAAACCGCGCCGTCCAAAAAGCCCCGGGCCCTATCGTAAAAGGGCGCGTGGGAAGACCACCAGCAAACCCCTATTCGCCGGTGCCCTCTTTCAAGCAAAAGCCGGGCGGCCCGTTTTCCCGCCTGGTAATCGTCAATTTTTATGCAAGAAAACTCCCCTTCCCCCAGGGGATTATCCAGAACAACCACGTACACCCCCCGTTCCCGCGCTTTTTGCAGGAGGGCCACGCTTTCGGACGGGTCGCCCGGTTTGGAAAGCAGGGGCGAAATGATAATTCCCGCCAAAGGCCGCGTCGCCAGACCTTGGAGGATCTGAGTTTCCACCGCCGCCTTCCCGTCGGAACAATCAAACAGGGCCTGATACCCCCGTTCCCGGAGGGCCGCCCCTGCGGAAACCACCAGCTCGCTATAGATGTACCCTTCCAAATGGGGAAGGATCACGGCGATATCCCGGGACACGGGCCCTCCGGCTTCCGCTCTGAAGCTCCCCTTCCCTCGAAGCACCACGACACGGCCCTCGTGGGAAAGTCTAGCCAGGGCAAGCCGCACCTGGGGTCTGGAAACGGAAAACAAGCGCCCCAGCTCGTTTTCCGAGGGAAGCCGCTCCCCCGGAGTTATCCTACCGCTTTGGAATTCCCGCAGAAGCCAGCGGTAGATCGAGTCGGCCTTAGATGTACTACCATCATCGCTAGACATGTACTACAGGTTACGGCGTAACCACAATTTTGTCAATGGAGGGTTTATAAAACCCTTCGGGGAGCGTATCTTGAGCCCCCCGAAGGGTTGGTTTCACCGATCCGATGGGCTCCTAAGCCCATCGGAAGGCGTTTTTTTATTTTAAGTACAGCGGTCGAGCCTCGTAATGGGTGTGCAACAGTTCGTGGGCTTTGTGGCCGTTGGGTTCCCCCAGGAACTCGTCGTACACCTGCTTGATAAAGGGGTTCTGGTGGGAACAGCGGTAGGGCGATTTTTCATCGTCCTTGTAAATACCCGCGATCCGTTTTTCCCGGACCTCGTCGGTACAACCGTAGGGCTGACCGCCCCCGGCTATACAGCCGCCCCGGCAGGCCATTACTTCTATAAAATGATAGGGAGTTTCCTTCCCCGCCGCTTTGGCTTCCCGAACCCGATCCAGGACAGCGGCGATATTGCCCATCTGGTGGGCCACGGCGATACGGATTTTGGTACCCCCCATATCCACCTCCGCTTCCTTAACCCCCTGCAGACCCCGGGCTGGCAGGAAGTTCACATCCCCCATTTCCTTTTTGGTAACCAGGTGGTAGGCGGTTCGTACGGCCGCTTCCATAACACCGCCGGTGGCGCCAAAGATGGTTCCCGCGCCGGTGTAGGGGCCCAAGGGAGAATCGGCGTCCTCATCGGCCAGGTTCAGGATATCAATCCCCGCCTGTTTTATCATCCGGGCCAATTCCCGGGTGGTAATGGACACGTCCACATCCTGGAAACCCGAGGATCGCATGTCGTCGTTCCGCTGGGTTTCCCATTTTTTAGCCGTACAGGGCATAATGGAAACAGAAAACACCTTGGCGGGATCCACAGAGGCCTTTTGGGCCCAGTAGGTCTTAATCATGGCGCCCATCATCTGCTGGGGACTCTTGGCGGTGGAAAAGTTGGGGATCATATCGGAATAGTATTTTTCCAGATAATCGACCCAGGCGGGGCAACAACTGGTAATCATGGGGATTTCTCCCTTTCCTTCCGTAAGCCGTTTGACCAGCTCGGTACCCTCTTCGATAATGGTCAGGTCCGCCGAGAAGTTCGTATCGAATACGGTCTTAAACCCTAAACGCCGAAGGGCGGCGTAGATCTTTTTGGTGATGATAGTCCCGGGTTCCAGGCCAAATTCCTCGCCCAAAGCGACCCGGACCGACGGGGCAATTTGCACCACCGGATGGATATCCTTGTTCTGCAGGGCGGCCCAAACCTTACGGGTATCGTCCCGCTCGTAGATGGCCCCCACGGGGCAGTGGGCGGCGCACTGGCCGCACTTGATACAGGGGCTCTCGCCCAACGGTACATCCGCCGCCGACGCGATCCGCCCGTTGATCCCCCGACCGAGGAACTCGATGGCCCACACGTTCTGCATATCCTGGCAAACCTTCACACAGCGGCCGCACCGCACGCATTTTTCCGGGTTCAGGATGATGGAGGGGTTGGAGTCGTCGATGGGCAGATCCTTGGTGATATTGGGGAAGGGCACTTCCCGGATACCGAACTCGGCGGCTAAACGCTGGAGTTCGCAATTCCCGTTCCGGGGACACTGTAAACAATCGTTCGGATGGTTAGAAAGGATAAGCTCCACCACCGTTCGTCGGACCTGGATAATTTCCGGGTCGTGGGTAATAACGCTCATGCCCTCCGCCACGGGGGTCGTACAAGAGCGGACCATTTTGGGGGTTCCCTCCATGCGGACGATACAAATACCGCAGGCCGCCCAGGGGGGAAGATCCGGATTATAGCACAGGGTCGGAATCTTGATGTTTACCTTTTTTGTCGCGTTCAGGATAGAAGTTCCCTCTTCTACCTGTACCGGCATTCCATTTATCTTTAGGTTAATCATCCTTGTTACTCCTTATCTTCGCCCTATTTTTTAAGGACGGCGCCGAATTTACAAACATTAAAGCATTCACCGCACTTGATACACGTGTCCTGGTTAATCACGTGGGGTTTCCGTTTTTCACCGCTGATAGCGTTCACGGGACACCGGCGGGCGCAGAGCCCACAGCCAATACACTTATCCGGATCGATTTCAAAGCGGACCAGGTGTTTACACTTCCCAGCCCGGCATTTTTTATCCACGATGTGCTCAATGTATTCGTCCCTAAAATTGCGGATAGTGGAAAGGCTGGGGTTAGCCGCGGAACCGCCCAACATACAAAGGGACGCCTTCGTCATCGCTTTGCCGATCTCTTCAATCTTGTCCAAGTCGGACAATTCGCCCTTTCCGTTGGCTATTTTTTCCAAAAGGCCCTTTATCTGGGTAGTACCGATCCGACAGGGGGCGCATTTTCCGCAGGATTCATCCACGCAGAATTCCATGTAAAACCGGGAAATGTCCACCACGCAGTCGTCCTCGTCCATGACGATCATCCCGCCGGAACCCATCATGGACCCCAGGGCGGTTAGGCTTTCGTAATCGATGGGCGTATCCAGGTTCTTTTCCGTCAGGATACCCCCCGAGGGTCCGCCGGTCTGTACTCCCTTGAACTTTTTGCCGTTCCTAATCCCCCCGCCAATGTCAAAGATAATCTCCCGCAGGGTGGTTCCCATGGGCACTTCCACGAGTCCGGAATTGTTGATTTTTCCCGTAAGGGCGAAAACCTTGGTACCCTTGGACTTTTCCGTACCGATAGCAGCGAGCCAGGCGCCACCCTTGGTCAGGATGACGGGGATGTTGGCCAGGGTTTCCACGTTGTTGATAACCGTGGGCTTTCCCCAAAGACCCGCCTGGGCCGGGAATGGCGGCTTGGGAACGGGCATACCCCGTTTGCCCTCCAGGGACTGGATTAGGGCGGTTTCCTCGCCGCAAACAAAGGCCCCCGCGCCGAGGCGGATCTCGATATCAAAATCATAGCCCGAGTTCAGAATATTTTTCCCCAGCAGGCCGTAGTCGTGGGCCTGTTGCAAGGCCACCCGAAGCCGCTCTATGGCCAGGGGGTATTCGGCCCGGATGTACACGTACCCCTGGTGGGAACCGATCACCTTACCGGCGATCGTCATGGCCTCGATAATCGAGTGGGGATCCCCTTCGATCGTGGACCGGTCCATATACGCCCCCGGGTCCCCTTCGTCGGCGTTGCAGACCATGTACTTCACGTCCCCCGGGGCCTTACGGGCGATATCCCACTTTAACCAGGTGGGGAACCCAGCGCCGCCGCGGCCCCGGAGTCCCGAAGTTTTTACTTCCTGGATAATCTGATCCACCGAGAGCTCGAACAGAGCCTTCTCCAAGGCCACGTACCCTTCCCGGGCAATGTATTCATCGATACTTTCGGGGTTGATAACCCCGCAGTTTCGCAGTACGACCCGGAATTGTTTTTGGTAGAATTCAATATCCTCCACCGCCAACTTGTTCTGGGAAGCCGCATCTTTTTTATAGAGAAGCCGGGGAATTTCCCGCCCCTTGAGTATTTGTTCGGCGATAATTTCCGGAGCATCCTGGGGCTTCACCTCCACGTAGAATGAATCCTCCGGAAGAACCTTGACGATGGGTCCCTTTTCACAAAAACCGAAACACCCGGTTTTTACGATCTGAACCTGATCCTTGACCCCCTGCTTTTCCGCTTCCGCGATCAAGGTTCGGTAAATTTCATCGCTCTTGTTCGATTCGCAACCGGTACCGCCGCAGACAAGGATGTAGTGGTTATATGCCATGACTTCCCCCTTACTTGGTTTTGATGATATCGGCGGCAGGCCGATCCAATATCAGTTTGTTCAACAATTCCCGTCCAATCAGATGCTTTTCCACGATATCCTTGACCACCTCGGGATGTACATTGCCGTAAATCACCGTCGGCATCCCGGGTACCGCCACCTCTACCGTGGGCTCCGAATGGCACAGGCCCATACAGCCAGTCTGACGGACCAGGACCTGGTCCACCAATTTTTTGTCGTCCAGCGCCTTAAGAAAGGCGTCCAGGGTATCCTTTGCCCCCGCGGCGATCCCGCAGGTCCCCATGCCCACGATTACTTGAATATCCTTACCGTCGGTTTCCCGTTTTCGCAGGTCTGATTTTTTAGAGTCCCTCAGTTTCCTCAGTTCCTCTAGGGTCATCTTTGCCATACCGTTACTCCTTATCTTCTTCCATCGATCGTACATACCGATCCAACAGTATCAGAGACTGGGCCGATTCCAACTCGCCCAGGACGGATACAAGCTCGGATTTCCGAAGCCCATAGGAAAAATCACCCCGATCTCCCGAAATAGACCGTTGTATGATCGTTTCCTCCGGCCCTGGAAACAATAGGATTGTCCTAAAAAGCCCCGGGATATCCCCAATCGGCGGGGTATCCAGGTTCAAAAGATCGAACCGAGCTTTGACCGTGGTTCCCACCCCCTTGGTGGATTCGATATTCCACGTTCCCCCGCTTTGCTCCGCGGTCTGGATCAGAAAGGGTATCCCCAATCCGACCCGCCGCTGGGGATGTTTTTTGCCGTCGCTCTGGAAGGGGTCTTTCGCCCGTTCCAGCTCCGTTTCGGTCATCCCTTTGCCGTTATCCCGTACTTCGAAAAAAAAATCCCTATCCGTTTCTTCTATGGTCACCTGGACGACCGTCGCCCCCGATTCAGCGGCGTTCTGCGCGATATCCATCACCAGATCGCCCAGCGTAAAATGCATTTCTTATCTATTTTGATACTTGGCGATAATATCCGGCAGTTGGTCCTTGGTAACCTTACCGTACACATCTTCCCCGATCGTGATGACCGGCGCCAAACCGCAACAACCGACGCAACGGACCGGGTCGATAGAGAACAGTCCATCCTCCGTAACCCCGTCTTCCGCTAGACTCAGAATACTGCGGGCCTCTTCGATCAGATCTTGACCGCCCTTTAGGTAGCACGCGGTCCCCAAGCATACGGAGATTTTGTACTTTCCTGGTTTTGTGGTTTTAAAGAAATGATAAAACGTAATTACCCCGTAGATTCGGGCCAAAGGAATACCCGAAATAAGGGATAATTTTTCCGCCGCTTCCCGGGGAACGTAGCTGTACGTTTCCTGAATTTTGTGTAGCATCATGATAAGGCTTCCGGGTTTTGCCTTCCATTCGCCGATAAACGCGTCAAGTTCCGGCGGAAATTTAAAATTATTGTCCGACTTGACCGTTCTCGTAAGCGTCGCGCCCGTTGTTGTCATGGATAACCCCCGTTATCTATTGATTGGCCCATTTTATAGGCTTATAAAAATCTCTTCAAGGTAACAATAATTTAAACTTTTATCTATATAATTTTATACTTATATAAATTAATCGAGGCTGTCTGATAACTCTATTAGTTATCAGACAGCCCTTGTATTTTCTCGGATTTTAGCGTTTTAACCCTTTCGACGTATTAAAACCAGGTAAAATCGCTAAAATCCTACGAAAATACCACATTAAAGAAGCTGTCCCGTAACTTCCTAAGTTACGGGACAGCCTCAATTGAGACTGTCCGAGGAGCCTGGTTTACGCAGTCCGACGGAATTTTAGGGAGCTTTCCACCAGATATCGTATACCATCGGACTGTCCAAAACAAGAAGGGCCACCAACGGAAGGTCCAAATTGACCGATTTCCCCGAATAGGTCCCCCCCACCACGGAGGTAACCGGTCCGGGGAAGCGGAGGGTAACGCCGATTCGGGCCTTTTTAATTTCCTCCGCCACCGCGCTTCCATACATGCCGCCCACCAGGTCCACATATTTTGCCTGGGTAAGGTTTTCTCCCGTGGCGATGGGAGCCATCAGGGCCGACAGATAATCCGTTACATCCTGGGAAAAGAGGGTCAGTGTGGCCGGTCCATTGGTTCTGTCCAGGGTTAACCGAAGATGGCCCCCCGAGTTGGTACTGGTGTACTGAATAAACTGGACAAAAATCGCCTTTCCATCGGCCGCGTTGGTCCGGGCGTTTAAAAAGTCGGTCACCGAACGGATAGACAGGGTTCCCGCCAAGGTTCGGGGTTTAGGGTTTGACAAAGAGACGGCCCCCACACCGGGGGCGGATTGCAGGGCCCGCGCGAAACCGGAGGCGTCGATCAGCGGACCGTCGGAGGAGGTCTGGGAAAGGTTAGCGATCAGCACAGCCGTTTGGGGCTCCAGGGTCATGGAGAGGGATACCTCCGCTTTTCCGTCGGAAAGCAGGTTTCCATCGATTTTTGCCGAACAGGCGGTAAGGGAAAACAAAATAAACGTAGACAACAGGGGCAACCATTTCATATAGTAGAGCATAGTACGAAGGGCAAAAAAAATCACGCAACCCAAGCGGGTTTTTCGTGTCCAACGTTTAATCCGCCGGATTTCCGGTTTCCTCGATTTTTTAAGGATAGAGGTATGTGCTATGGAAACTCCCCGTACACCCTGGACCTTTTTAGACGAATTTCGCGGCACTTATTTTTCCGGAGAATGGCCCACCCTCCCGGAGATGTTCCGAATTAGCGTAAAACGATACGGGGAACGCCCCTGTTTTACCGTGTTTGAAAGCGACCGGGTCACCCTTACCTACATCCAGGCGTTGGAAAAAATAGAAGCGGTCGCCCGCTGGCTCCACAGCCGGGGTATAAAAAGGGGTTCCATGGTGGGGGTAACGGGCAAAAACTCCCCCGAATGGGCCGTGGCGTACCTGGGGGTCCTCTTTTCCGGAGCCGTGGTGGTCCCCATCGATTATCAACTTAAAAACGAAGAAACCGACCTGCTCATGAAAACCGCCGACGTGGGGATCCTCTTTGTGGACGAGGAAAAGCACGACTACTACGCCCAGCGGGGGGATCTTGAGGCGGTTATTTCCTTAAAAAAGGGCCTGGGTACCTACGTGTACGATCTGGAGGGACCTTCGGCGGCCATAGAACCGGCCACCGAGACCGACCTGGCCGCCATCCTCTTTACCTCCGGCACCACCGGGAACCCCAAGGGGGTAATGTTAACCCATAGGAATTTCGTTTCCGACTGTTACCTAGCCCAAAGCAACCTGGGGATCTACCATACGGATGTTTTCTACGCCCTCCTGCCAATCCATCACTCCTACACCATGCTGGCGGTTTTTATAGAGGCCATTTCCGTGGGCGCCGAAGTGGTGTTCGGTAAAAAGATGGTTACCAAGGCCATCCTAAAGGAACTGAAGGAAGCGAAGATCACCATGTTCCTGGGGGTACCGCTTCTGTTCAACAAGGTCCTCGCGGGGATCCTGCGGGGAGTACGAGAAAAGGGACCGGTCGTGTACGGCCTGATCCGGGGAATGATGACCATTTCCGGGTTTATCAAAAAGGTCTTTAAGGTTAATCCGGGAAAAAAGATGTTCCATTCGGTCCTGGAAAAGGCGTCCCTCTCCACTATCCGTATCTGTATTTCCGGCGGCGGGCCCCTGGCTCCGTCGATTTTTAAACAGTACAACCAATTCGGCATCGACTTTGTCCAGGGCTACGGCCTGACCGAGACGGCCCCTATCGTTACCCTTAACCCGGTGGAACACTACAAGGAAACCAGCGTGGGTAAGGTTATTCCCCAGGTGGACATGAAAATTCTCAACCCCGACGACCGGGGGGTTGGAGAAATCATCCTCCGGGGCCCCATGGTAATGCGGGGGTATTACAAAATGCCCAAAGAGACCGCCGAGGTGTTTACCGAAGACGGGTGGTTCAAAACCGGCGACCTGGGGTACCTGGACGAAGAAAACTACCTATTCCTGACCGGGCGGGCTAAAAACCTTATCGTTACCGAGGGGGGGAAAAATGTGTACCCCGAGGAGATAGAGAACGAGTTCCAACTCTTTGACCAAATCGATCAAGTTCTTATCCGGGGTTTTATCACCGATAAACGGACAAAGGCCGAACGGATAGAAGCCCTTATCTACCCCAACATGGACACGTTTAAGGACGAAGTTGGGGCCGCCCAATCTAAAGAAGCGATTACCCAGCGGATTGAGGAGATCGTATCGGAGGTAAACCAACGGCTACTTCCCTATCAGAAGATAGAAAAGGTTACCCTGTTGGACGAACCCCTAGAAATGACCACCACCAAGAAGATCAAACGGGGAGCCGTCGCGTAGGGACCGCCCTACACCCCCCACCGGTACAGGAAGCCCGCGGATAAGCGCAGGCTAGCCGCCAAATCGGCGGACCAGTCGGGGGCCAGGGCGCGATCGCTGACGTAGGACTGCCATTCCCCTTCCATAAATAAGGACAGTCGACCATCCCCTGCCCGAAACGATATGGGGTTCCAAAGGAGGCCCACGGTACCCCAGAATCCACCGCCCGCTGTATACCGCCGGTCGGCGGAGTTTTCTCGGACCGTAGCGTCCCCGAACGAAAGGGTGGGCCCAGCGAAAATTTGCAATTGGTCGGTTAAACCGAGAGAAAGGGTCACGGGGAACCGGACCACGCCCAGCCCCTGATCCCATTCAAACCGTCCTTCCAGACCGGGGCGCAGGGTAAATGAAAATATCGATAGATCGTATTCTATCCCCGCCTGGAAGGCCACCCCCCGAAAGGGTCCCTGGGTACCCACGGTACCCCAACTGGACGATGCCCCCAGGCTTAACAACAAGCCCAGCCATTCGGCGGAGGGGATTGCCCTCCCCGCCCCCACAAAGGCGTTTTTCCAATAGCTTTCGTCCAAGGACGAATAGATAACCCCCGTGGTGGGTCCATCGGAAGCCGCGTGGATAAATTGGTTGTCCCCCACGTAAATTCCCACGTGGGAAACGGTTCCTGTGGTGTTAAAAAATACCAAATCCCCTATTTGCAGTTTAGACCGAGGAACCGGATCGACCCACTGGTACAGCTCCCGGACCGTCCGGGGAACCGAAACGTGGAGGGCCGTATAAAAACTCATGTACACCAAACCGGAGCAATCTATCCCCGTGCTTTGTAAGCCCCCGTACCGGTACGGGGTTCCCCGGTAACCCTCCGCTACGGCGATCAGCCGCCGACGGGCGTCCTTGGGAGCCCCAACTTCCAACGGGGCGGCTCCCAAACCGATGGAAAGGAAAAAAAAGCATCCCACCAGGGTGAGTCTATAGAGTTTTGAACGTATCATCCCCTTAACCATACACCGGGATTTCCAATCTATAAAAGGGGGAGGAGGAAAAACGGGGAAAAATCGCGTTACAAGGGTGAGACAATTCTAAAAACATCAGTTTTTAGAGGGGACTCAAGGGTGTTTCACCCTGTTTTTTTGCAATTTTCAGGACCCCGTATTATACTATAGGTAGGTCGACCGAGGTTCGGTTGACGCACCCTTCGCTTAACCTCACGCCGGGCCCGGTCCTCCTAAGGAGGTAGCCATGGCGGTAATAACCATTTCCCGTGACATTGGTTCTGGGGGCCTCGAACTAGCTAAACGCACCGCTGAACTAACGGACTACCGGATCGCCGATAAGGGCGTTATCGAACGCATCATGCGGGAGTACGGCTTTGTCAATTTCGATAAGAGCTACGAAGCGTCCGGCGGCTTTTTCAGCGCCGAAGAGGAGCTCACCGAAAGAACCATATCGTTTTTAGACCAGATCATCCGGGCCATAGCGAAAACGGACCGGGTTATCATCGTTGGCCGGGGCGGTTTCGCTCCCCTAGCGGGTTTCACCGACGCCCTTCACGTCCGGGTTACCGCCCCCTTTTCGGTCCGGGTAGACCGGGTCATGCGGGAAAACGGGATCGGCGAACGGGCGGAGGCGGAACGTTTTGTAGCCAAACGGGACAAGGCCCGGCACGGGTTCGTGGCCCGCTACTACGGAAGCCGCTGGGAAGACGCGTCACCCTTTGACCTGGTGGTTAACATGGAATGCGTTGGGGTGGAGGCGATGGCTAAACTGCTGAGCAAAACGGTGGAAAACATCGATAGCAAAACCCCCGAAACCCCATCGATTCGGGACATCAAGGTGGACAACCTACTCCTGGACGTGACCAAAAAGCGTTTATCCGAAGCCTTCCAAACCATGGAGGACCTGTAAATTCCGCGGCGGGAGCGCCGGGCCCGTCGGTCGGGGGCAGTGACATCTAGATGGGGAGCGCTGGGCCCGTCGGTCGGGGGCGGCGGCCTCTAGATGGGGGGCGGCGGCCTGTCCGGGAGGGGCCCTTCAAGCGCGGGGGCGCCGGCTAAGGGCGGAGGCGAGAACCCCCAAATCGACGTCCCCCGTGGGGCCCTGGGGTAGAAGTTCCGGGACAGTCACGTCCAACATAAAGGGCCGGCGGCCCACGTGTTCCGGGTAATGGGCATCCGACGAGGTGGTTAGGGGGTACTGGAGGGTCTCCACCGTCGGCGGGAGGCGAACACACTCCAAGGCCGCCCAGGGGCCCCTAACCACAAAGCCCAACTGGCTCGTCATAGAAAAGGCGGGTCGGTCCACGTGGGCGGGGATCAGAAGACCCCCAAAGGGTCTGATAAGCGCCCCCAGGTCATCGAGGGATACATCCAGAGCGGAACCCAGGTACCGTTCCACCTCCCCCAGGATCTCGTCATCCTCGTTTACGTACACCTGGTCCCCCAGCTTTTCACTATTGTTACGAATGGGCGGCAGGAGGTCGTAGAGGGAGGAGCCAAAGTCCAGGGCCGCTTCCATATTGCCAAAAAGACAAAGGATATGCACCTCCTCCCGGGTTGTGGCTTCCATTCCAAAGAGGGGAATTATCCCAATGCGCCGGCAGAGGACCTTAAACGCGGGGCCGTTGAGGGCCGAGTTGTGGTCCGTTAAAGCCAGGAGCCCAATCCCCCTTTGGGCGGCCTTTTCTACGAGGACCGCGGGAGAAAGGTCCAGGGAACCACAGGGAGAAAGGCAGGAATGGTTGTGCAGATCCGCTAAAATTGGCATACCCAGGACAGATTTTAGTTGGACGACGGGAATAGACGTTGATACAGCTTCCCGGAAACCACAAATTGACTTTCTTTTGTCCGCAGTATGGCGATCCCCTCCTCCGCCGCAGCTTGGATCATATCTTCGGGGATGGGCCGGGAATTGCAGACGATGATAGCGGAAATAGAAGCCAGGGTAGCCACGGCTACGGTGTTCTTGTGGGCCTGTATCGTTATCAGGGCTCCCCCGGCAGGGGCGTTGGCCATGACATCGGAAAGCAGATCCGACGTATAGGCCCCCTGGAGTTCCGTATCCTCAAATTCATTCTGCACTAGCTCGGCGTTCAAATAGAGGGCCGTTTCACGAATAGTCATTCTTCCTTCTCCTTAGACGGGGTAAGGTACACCACCGACCGAACGGTGGTACCCACTCCGGGCTTTGATTCGATAGAAAATTCATCCGAGACCCGTTGGGTATTCGCCAATCCCATCCCCGCGCCGAAGCCCAGGGAACGGATCCATTCGTTGGCCGTGGACCACCCTTCCTGCAGGGCCAATTCCACGTTCTCTATGCCCGGCCCCGTATCGTCGGCGGTAATCACCACCCGATCCCCCTGAATGGACGCGTGGATCGTTCCTCCGTAGGAATGGACCACCTGATTTATCTCCAGCTCGTAGGCCGCGATGGCGATACGGCGGATGATTTTTGGATCCAGGTTTCGACGCTTCAATTCCTTCTTAATTTCCGTGGACGCATGGCCTGCGGCTTCAAAATCGTAGCGGGTGGTCGTATATTCCAACTCCGTAAGCGTATCCAAATCCGAGACCTGTTTTTGATGTTTCAATTCCAAACGCAGGACCTCCCGGTTCATTTCCACCAGAAGGGTTCTAATTACGTCCTTAGACGTAATAATCCCGACCAATTCCCGGGACTTGTTGAGCACGGGGAAGCGGCCATAACGGTATTTATTTAAATACGAAATGGCGAAAGAAAGGGGCATATCGTCTTCCAGCACGATAACGTTCCGGGTCATTCGATCCTCCGCCGTATCGTTGATGTACCCCAGGTCCAGGGCGGTAACAATGTCCCCGATGGAGACGATACCCAGGAGCCGCCGGTTCTCTACGATGGGAACCCCGGTGATATAATTATCCCGCATCAGGGTTTGAATATGCCGGAGGGTCTGATTCCTTTCGGCGGTGATCGGGGAACGGGTCATAACATCCTTGATTTTTAAACGATAAATCAGCTCGAGGACCACCGAAGGCGAATCGTCGGGGCTGATAGGAATATCATCCCGCACTGAATCCTCCTTGGTCTTGCCGGGGAGGGAATTCCTCGGGGCCCAGGACAAATCGTTCTATCATATCCGCCACACCGTCGTCTTCGTTGGTCCGATCGGTCACCAGGTTCGCCATAGCCTTAATCCGTTCATCCCCGTTTCTCATGGCCACCCCAACGCCGGCCCAACGGATCATGCTTTCATCGTTCATCGAATCACCCACGGCGACCACCGACTCTCGGGGAATACCCAACTTATGGACCACAAAAGCCAAGGCCTCCCCTTTTCCCGTATCCGGGGGCAGGACCTCTAAAAAGTAGGGTTTACTGGTAAAAATGGTAACCCTATCCCCCACGTAGGTCTTAAGAATGGACTCCAGGGGTCGTAAAAGCATGGGGTCCCCCGGGATTACCAGTTTTAAACAACCCTGGGCGATCATGGAACGAAAATTCTCCACCACCACCTGCCGAAAACCGGTCAACTTTTGATCCTGATCGGCGAATTCGTTCCGTCGGGAGACATAAATCGTATCATCATCGTAGATCTGTACGGGCAAGCCCTCCGCGTCGATAAGATCGAAGACGGTCAGGGCTAGTTCCACCGGCAGGAAGGTCTCCCTAATGATTGTTCCCGTATGGCTTTCCTGGATGGTAGTCCCGTTGTTGCACACCAGGTAGCCGGGCCGCTTATGGAGGGCTAATTCGTGGGCGTACCGTTCCATGGCCCTGGGAGCCCGGCCGGAGGCTAAAACGACCACCACCCCGGAGGCTTCAACTTTTTTTAGGACCCGTTTGGTTCTGCTGGAGATGGTTAAATCCGAGCGAAGGAGCGTATCGTCCAAATCAAGGGCCAACAATTTTACCGTATTCATGGGTTTGTCTCCGTATCGGTTCGATACAACGAATTGAATATCCCGTTCAAGCCTACGCAGGCTTCGTACATCGAAAGGGGGGTGGAAAGCAGGTTTAGATCCTGTTTCTCCGCCAATTGCTTCATCACCAGGGGAGGATCCTTATCGTTAACCAGCAAAACACCCTTGGCCCCCACAATATCGGCGGTTCGAATCACCTGTTCGGATGCCAGGGAGGTGACAATGAGGAGGTCCTCAAAGTCGGTGACCAGCACATCGCTCATTAAATCTCCGGCAAACACTTGTAATACCGAAGTTTCCATAAAATTGGAGGCCCGATTCACCACGTGGGCGGGCAATTTTTCTACCAGATCGGTAAAGGTCATCGATCCTCCGAAGTTGGGGGTATTTCATGGTACTCGGTTCTAGCGATCCGGGCAAGTTCTCTATAATGATCCGAATTCTTGAGCAGATCCGCCACCTCCTGATCGCTTAATTCCCGGATCAGTTTGGCGGGGGAACCAAGGATCAACGATCGGGGGGGGAACTTTTTCCCCTGGGTAACCAACGCCCCGGCCCCCACCAGGGAACCCGCGCCAATTTCGGCGCCGTTAAGAACCACCGCCCCTATACCGATGAGGGAACCGTCGCCGATAACGCAGGAATGGAGGGTAGCGTTGTGACCCACGGTAACATTTTTCCCAATAAGGCAGGGAATATCCCTATCCACATGGATAACCGTACCATCCTGCACGTTGCTTCCCTCGGCGATACGAACCATCGCCAAGTCCGCCCGTATGGTAACGGAAAACCAAATAGAGGCTTCCTCAGCCACGTCCACCTGACCCGCCACCTCGGCGTTCCAGGCAATAAAAACACTGGGATGAATTTTGGGGACCCGGGTCCCTATCGCGTGAATCATGGTCCTTTCCTCCGCGATCTAAGAATACCCGCATATACGCGGGGATTCAATAGCAATCTTTATCCATCCCGTGCTATACTGGTTTTAGGGTTTTCGATTGCGAAATCCTGTTAAATTTCATTATAAACGGTCGGCACCATGGGGAAAACCTACGTTTTTGTAAATCAGAAGGGAGGGGTCGGAAAGACGACTTCCGCTATCAATATCGGCGCGTATCTTGCGGAAGCCGGAAAATCGGTTCTTTTAGTGGATTTTGATTCCCAGGCTAACCTAACCAGCGGGTTGGGGGCCGATAAGGGCAAGCCCACGGTGTACCAGTTAATCTCCCAAACCGCGACGGTGGAGCAGACTATTCAGGAAACTTCGGTCCGAAATCTCTACGTCATTCCCGCCAGCATCGACCTATCGGGGGCCGCCGTGGAATTGGTGGAGTTGGAGAATCGGGAATTCTATTTAAAAAACGCCCTAGAAAGCCTACGGGAACAGTACGATTATATACTGATCGATTGCCCCCCCTCCTTGGGGGTTTTAACGCTGAACGGTCTCGTCGCCGCCGACGCGGTACTTATTCCCCTCCAGTGCGAATATTACGCCCTGGAGGGCCTTTCTTTACTGTTGCAAACCGTAAAAAGGATCCAAAAAAATTTGAATCCGGCCTTGGAAATTGGGGGCATTTTCTTTACTATGTACGACCAACGGACCCGCCTAGCCCAGGATGTGGTACGGCAGGTAACGGGATACTTTAAGGACCGGGTGTTCAAGACGATCATTCCCCGGAACGTCCGACTTTCCGAAGCCCCTTCCCACGGTATTCCCATATCCCAATACGACGCCCTATGCGTGGGAGCCCGAAGTTACCAGAGTTTAGCCCAGGAGGTACTGCAACGTGACCGCTAAGTACGGCCTCGGCAAGGGTTTAGACGCCCTTCTTTCCGGAACCTCCGCCGACGAGACTCGGCCCATAGGGGGAGCGGAGCTGAAAATTCCCCTGGATTCCATAACCCCTAACCCGAATCAGCCCAGGAAATCCTTCGACGAGGAGGAACTGAAAGAGTTGGCCGCCTCCATCCGGGAGCACGGGGTAATTCAGCCGATAATTGTAGAAGATAGGGGTAGCGGAACCTACGGGATCGTGGCGGGGGAACGGCGGTACCGGGCGGCCAGGTTAGCGGGACTGCGGGAAATTCCCGCCATCCTCCGGAATTATTCGGATGAACGGCGGCTAGAGGTAGCCCTGATCGAGAACGTCCAGCGTTCCGACCTGAACCCCCTGGAAGAAGCTTTAGCGTACCGAAATTTAATGGACCTAACCGGACTCTCCCAGGAGGAGGTTGCTTCCCGGGTGGGTAAAAATCGTACCACCGTGGCCAACGCCCTGCGTCTTTTAAAACTCCCCGAGGATATGCAAAACGCCCTGGCTTCGGGACAATTAACCAGCGGGCACGCCCGGGCCATCCTGTCGGTCCTGAACCCGGCGGATCAACGGCTCCTCTTTGGTAAAATCGTGGCCGAGGGGATCTCGGTTCGGGAAGCGGAACAATACGCCGGGGAATTGAATAAGGGCATCCGCGCGGCGGAACGGAAAACCGAAGAGAAAGAAAGGGCCGATAAACCCGTGGAATTGATGGATATGGAGCAAAAATTCATCAACGCCTTGGGGACCAAGGTCGCGATTTCCGGAGGCTTAAAGAGGGGAACCATTCGGATCGATTACTATTCCTTGGAAGACCTGGATCGGCTATACGGAATTCTATCCCAAAATAGGGAAGATCAAGGTTAAGGAGACCCCATGGGTACTATTCTAGTAGTGGACGATGACGAGGCGATCCTACAGGTAACCACAGCGATGCTGAAAAAAAAGAATCACGGGGTGTTTCTAGCCCAAACGGCGGAGGCGGCCAAAGAAATTTTGGCCCATTCGGCGGTGGATCTGGTTCTTTTAGACGTGGTCCTCCCGGGCTTAGGGGGGATGGAACTGCTTATGCAAATTAGGAATTCCCGTCCCGATCTTCCCGTAATCATTATGTCCGGAAAAGTCAGGACCAACATACAACCCTTTAAAACCCTGGCCAATCAGTTCGGCGCCATCTGCATACTATCAAAACCCTTTACGGCGGAGGAACTCTACGAATCCGTCGAGGGGGTCCTTAAAAACAGCTGTCCCTAGGGGTTTGTCGGCCCCCTTAGGGCGAACCCTCCCAGAGTAAAATCGCCGCCGCCGCGGCTACGTTGAGGGAATCCAGCCCCTCGTCGGCCTTTCTTTTCTGCGGAATTCCTACGGAAAAAACACAGCGCTCCCGAACCTCCGAGGGGATGCCAAACCGTTCGTTCCCCAACACCAGGGCCAGTTTATCCACCTTAGATAGGCTTTCGGGTCCCCGAGACTGGCCCTCCAGAGTGGCGGCGACCAGGGTCCACCCGTCGGACCGTAAAGCGTCCAGGGCCGACATTTCTTCGAACCCCAAAAGGGGAAGCGATAGGGTCGCCCCCATGGAACAGCGGAGGGCTCGGCGCCCGAAGGGATCGCAGGATTCGTCCCCAAGCAGTAGGGCGTCCCACCCCAGGGCGGAGGCCGTTCGGGTAAGGGCCCCCAGGTTTTCTGGATCCGAGACGGAGGGGAGCACCACGATCCGCCTCCACCATCGGTATTCCCGAGGGGGAGAAGTTAGAGACCCCATCGCAGGCCGTCGGCCCACCAGGATCAACCCCCGATGAAAGGGGAAACCCACCAGGGCGCTTATTTCCTTCTCCGTCCGTAATAAAACGGGACAGCGGCCCGCGGCTATTTGTCTCGCGTCACCTTGGGCCGAGGGAATGGCCACTACCCCCAGGGGCTGGCAAAAGCGGGCAACCCGTTCGGCCACCAAGCGCCCCTCCCCAATAATCAGGCCCTCTTTCCGTAAGTCCCGGTCGGGCAGTTTCGCGAACAGAAGGAGTCGATCTTCCTCGTTTATGGATTCCACAACCGGCCCCTTAGGTTGGAGTAAATACGGAGTTCAACACTTTATTACCGTCCCAGAGATGCCATTTTCTATCAGGCTTAAGGACTTCCTAGGTTCGTTCCGTTCAAGAACAGACAAGGCCAAAAGATAGTCCTCCCGCTCTTCGAGAAAGCTTTCAATTGAAGCTGTCTAACAACTAACAGAGTTATCAGACAACATCAAGTCTGGTTCCATCGCAGGGGATTTTTACAAGGGCTCCGGTTCCCTTGTCATTTTTTTTGCAAGGGAGTATTATTAGCATAGGCTTATAAAATTATCGGAAGGGAGATAGATCGCATGAAAATCGCTTTTGTTACCGACGATGGGGTGACCATTAGCCAACACTTTGGCCGGGCCCGGTATTATGAAATTTTAACGGTAGAGGATGGAAAGGTGGTGAGCCGGGAACAGAGGGATAAGATGGGCCACACCCAATTCGCGTCCCAGGAACATGGGGACCACCATTCCTCTAGTTCGGCGCAGGAAACCCGGCACGGGTACGGTCCCGACGCGGACGACCGCCACTCCCGGATGGCCACGGCTATCGGGGATTGCCAATACCTGGTGGTCGGCGGGATGGGCGCCGGGGCCTACGAAGCCATGAAACGGTCGGGGATTCAACCCCTCGTTACGGATTTAGAAAAAATCGACGACGCGTTGACCGCCCATCTAAACGGAACCCTGAAGGATCATACCGAGTACCTGCATTAAAAAAACGCTCACCCCACCTCCCCATGGGTTTTTAAAACCCCCGGTGGGTCGGGGTGCCCACACGTTTAACAGCGGCTACCCGCCTTTACGAGAAATCGGTGTTTCTACAGGAAGGAGAGGAACGGTAGATCGTGTTCCCCCGAAAACACATCGTCAAAGCCCCGGGGGTAATGGTACTCCAGGGCATCCTTGTCGTCGGGGTACGTAAATTTGCCACCCACCTGCCAAATAAAGGGTTTAAAATTGTAACGGAGCCGGTGCCGCCGCATTTCCCACAGGACTAAAATTTCCCGAGGATCGGCCTGGAAGTTGGTCCATACGTCGTGATGTATCGGAATCACCACCCGGGTATTCAGGCTCTCGGCCATCCGCAGGATATCTACGCTGGTCATCTTATCGGTTATGCCCCGGGGATTCTCGCCAAAGGACCCTAGAGCCACGTCGATACGGTGGTCGTTGCCGTGCTTGGCGAAGTAGTTGGAATAGTGGGAATCCCCCGAGTGGTAGATATTTCCACCGGGGGTTTTGATAAGGTAATTTACCGCCCGGTCGTCCATATTTTGGGGCATTTTATCCCGTAGAGTCACCCCCACGGGGGCGGTAATCAGGGCGGTCCGGTCAAAACTTTCCAGGGCTACAATCTCCGTGTCCTTAATTTTCACCGACATCCCCGGTCGGACTTCCACGCACCGGTCCGCCGGGACGCCCCATTTTTTCCAAAGATCGACGCAGGCCCGAGGCCCTATAAAGGGAACGCTGGAATCGCAATTCTTTAAAACCGCGGCGGCGACGTTGGCGTCGATATGGTCCCCATGGTCATGGGTAGCTAAAATGGCGTCCACCTGCTTTATGGCGAAGGGGTCGATAACAAAAACGCTGTTCCGAAGGTTCAGCTGTAACTTTTGAACCCCCGCCATCCTCTGCATTTGATGCTGAGCTGTCATCAACGGATTTTTCCGGGTTCGTTTACCCGTCCCAACCCATAGATCGATGGATAGATTTGCGCCCCCGGGGGATTTTACCCAAATGCCCGTACAACCGAGCCACCAGAGAGCCACCGTGTTCGGCTGTACTATCTCCTGTTCTATCTCCTCGTTAAGCCAGGTTCCCCATTCGGGGAAGGTAGAGAGGATCCACGATTCTCGGCTTATCTCATCAATTTTACTCATCCTCGTTACTCCTTTAGGGACTAAAAATCCACCAATCCGACAGGCCCCTAGGCCTTCCAATACCGAGCAATGGCTTGCTGAAATTCCTGGGCGGCCGCGGCGGGGTCTGGGGCAGTGTAGAGGGACCGACCGGAAATGAAACATTTAACAGGAATGCCTTGGAATTGGGCTAAATCCCCGGGGCCCAAGCCACCGGTGACCGAAACGCCAAACCCCATATCGGCTAAGCGTTTAATCTTTTCGATATCCTCCGCATCCCAACCCTTGCCCGCCGCTTGGGCATCCCGCCCCCGATGATAAATCGCCTGCTGAAGGCCGATTTTTTGCCATTCCCTGGCGTGATCAAAGGTCCAATCCCCGTAGAGTTCCACCTGTACATCCCCGTGGTACTTTCGGGCGACCTGGAGCGCCGCTTCCATGGTCGCGTAGGGGGCCGAACAAATCACGGTCATCCAGGTAGCTCCCCGAGAAAAAACCATCTCCGCTAACACGGCCCCCGCGTCGGCCCCCTTAAGGTCCGACACGATGATATGCTGAGGAAAGGCTTCCCGAAGGGTTTTTACGGCCCGAACGCCTTCGGCAAAACAGAGGATGGTCCCCGCTTCAAGGACGTCCACGTGCGGCGCGATCAGGCGGGCCGATTCCATCGCTTTTTCCAGGTCTAGATGATCCAACGCTACTTGCAATAGGGGTCTTGTCATTGTGTCCTCCAAAAATTTGGGTACCCGGAGGTCCCTTTAGCCCTTAACCGCCCCAGCGGTAAGGCCCGTAATTAGACTTCGCGCGACGGTAAAGGTAAAAATAAAAGCCGGCAGAGCGATGATCGTGGCGATGGCCGTAATTTTGCCCCACTCGGTTCCCGTATCGGTAATGTAAAGGGATACGGCCACGGGCAAGGTTCGGGTCATCCGGTTGGTAAGGACCAAGCTAAGGATAAACTCGTTCCAGGCCAACCGGAAAGAAAAGACGCTCGCCACCGCTAAACCCGGGGACAGCAGGGGAAGGATTATCCGTTGGAATACGGCGAAGGGTGTACAACCGTCCAAAAACGCCGATTCGTCCAACTCGTAGGGTAAGTCCATAATGAAGGTCCGGAGTATCCAAATATTAAAGGGCAGGTTCAGGGCCGTATACATGATAAAGAGGGATAGCAACCCGTTGGTAAGTTTAAGGGAGTTAAAGAACACGTACACCGGCACCACCAGAATAACCGGAGGGATCATCCGCAGGAACAGGGTAGCCGCGATCACCCCCTTTTTCCCCGCGAATCGGTTTCGCGCCAGGGGATACGCCGCCAGGGCGGCCACAAATACGCTGACCAGGGTAGAAGTCAACGCCACGATAAGACTGTTTACAAAGTATTTAAAAAATCCCGCCTTGGTAAGAACGGCCACATAATTATCAAAGGTGGGCTTAAAAAACCATTTGGGAGGATTACTAAAGGCTTCCACCTCCTGTTTTAAGGACGTGGTAACCATTTCGTAAATAGGAAATAAAAGCAAAAGAGTAGCCGCCACAACCACCATGTACCGGAGGGTGGTAAATATAATCTTCTTATCCCGCGTTTTCATGGATTACCTTTCCTTCCGACCCACATCCCGCCACATGATGGGAATGGATAAAATAAAGATAAGGAACAGCAGAACCACCGCGATGGAAGACGAAAGCCCCAGCCGGGAGTCCGCGAAGGCAGTTTTATACAAATGCAGGGAGAGGACTTCCGTTGAGACACCGGGCCCCCCGTAGGAAAGGTTGTAAATCACCTCCAAGCTTCGGAAGGCGTCTATCAACCGAAGAATGGCCGTGATTCCCAAAACCTGGGCGATGGAGGGCAACTTTATGTGGATAAGGTTCTGAACGTACGAAGCCCCATCCACCGAGGCGGCCTCGGTAAGTTCCTTGGGAATTCCCTGTAGCCCCGCCAGAACCAGGAGGAACACAAAGGGGGTCCACTGCCAGACATCGGATATGATGACCGCCACCAGGGCTATGGAAGGGTCGGCCAACCATTCGATGGGCTTCACACCGGCTAATCCAATAAGATAATTAATCGGCCCGTAGGAGGTATTGTACAAAAATTTCCATACAATACCGACCACCACCGGGGCGATCATAATGGGCAACACAAAGAGGGTTCTAAACAACCGGAGTCCCGCTATGCCTTCCTCTAATAGCAGGGCAAATACCGTTCCGGTGAACATTTCCACACAAACGACCGCCAGGGTAAACACCAGGGTTACCCGAACGCTAATCCAAAAATTTTGATCCCTAAAAAGCTCCGCAAAATTTTGCAAACCCACAAAAACCGGAGCTTTGGTAAATTCCCGAAGATTCCAGTCAAAAAAACTGATCCGCAGGGCCGAATAGATGGGGTAAAAGAGAGCTAAAACCACAAAAACCGTAGCTGGAAGCAAAAAAAGATAGGAACTTTTCCGTTGAGTCGATTCGATCGTACGCATATCACCGTATCCTCTGGGAGGAAAAATCCTATGGATTTTTCCTCCCCGCCCAAAGTACGGCGACCAGGGACCTCCGATTGGGGGTCAAAGATCACCGCACAGGGAGTTACTCTAGACGGGAGTACACCCTATTTGATGTACCCATACTTCACCATCAGGTCCCGTTCCGGTTGCATAATGCCCTGCATCGCTTCCTCCGGGGTCTTCTGGCCGGTGAGCACCTGGTTTACCGCGATCCCAAAAATGTTTTCAATTTCGTTGAATTGGGGAATAATCGGCCGCCAATCCGGGTTGATATAGGGAATCGTCTCCGCCAAGACCTTGTATTCGGGGTACTTAGCTTGAAGTTCCGGGTCCTTTAACGTGGAAATTCGGAACGGCGCTCCCCCATTGAGCATAATCTTTTTGGCCGTATCCTTGCTGGTAAGCCACGCCATAAAGAGGAACGCTTCCTTGGGATTCTTCGCGTTGGCGGGAATACCGATGGCGAAGCCGCCCATTTCGGTGGAGATGACCTTCCCTTTTGGGTGCATAGCGTAGCCCAACTTATCGTAAACCTTGGATTTATCCGGATTCCGAGCCAGGGGCGCGAATACCGAGGCGTCCACGTACATAGCCGCGTTTCCCTGCAGGAAGGACTGGAATTCCCCATCCTGGTCAAAACTGCTCATTCCGGGGGGGCCATAGGCCTGCATATCCTTCATGAATTTTAAGGTCGCCAAGGACTCGGGGCTGGTGAACTGGGGTTCCCATTTTTCATCAAACCATTTTGCCCCCAGGGGAGAGGCGTGCAGGAGCCAAGCGTGGGCCGCCTGATGTCCCGCCTGACCGCGCATGGTAATCCCATAAACGCCGTTGGCCTTTTCTTTTTCCGTGATAAACTGGGCGGTTTTAGCCAATTCTTCGTAGGTGGTAGGAACCTTAAGGTTGTACTTATCAAATATGTCCTTTCTGTAGATCAACATACTTGTCTCGGTTCCAAAGGGAAGGGCGTACAGCTTAGACCCCGGGCCTCCAAGATAGATTTTACTGCCCCCCACCGATCCAGCGCCTTCCACGTATTTGGGAATTAGATCCTCATAGTCGTAATCCGGGGGAAGGAGCGTTTTGTCGGCAAAAAAGGTATCCAGGGGTTGTACCAAATTGGAGGTAGCCAATTCGGCTTTCCAAGCGTTGATTATCGTTATTAAATCGTAGTCCCCCTGCCCCTGGGGCTTGCTCATTTCCAGCACTTCCTTATCGTGCATTTTTACGTACTGAAGCTGGTCCACCTCTACCTTCATCCCCGTCAGTTTTTCAAAATCCGGGATAAGGGGCATGACCGCGTTGTACTGTACGTGGTTAGGGAAACAGACCACAATCGTTTTACCGGAGAATTGCTTCCAATCAAAGCCCTTGGTTGGGGTAGCCACCGAAGAACCCTGATCCTTCGTTCCGTTAGCCCAGCTCATCGAACCAAGGATAAGCAGGGTTAGGGCCAACAAGCCAAATCGTTTCATACGCATCCGAGACCTCCCTTCTGTCAATATAGTTTCAGAAGGTAGTCTACACCCGAAACGATCAAAAAGCAAGTTTTATTTTGTTCTATTTGATTATTTTTTACGCTAAAATCACCTCTATTCCCCGTTTTTCCAGGGCGCTTCGAATGAGGGGGGGGCATTTTTCATCGGTAATCACGATATTGATCCGATCCAGGCTGGCGCTTACAAAGTTGGAAACAAAGCCCATTTTTGTGTGATCGGCCAATACGATCACTTTCCCGTGGGTGTTGTTGATCATGGCCTTATTGATAGAGCACTCCTGGTACACCGAGGTCGTCAGTCCCCGTTCCAGGTCCAACCCATTGGTACCCAGGATCGTATGGCTACTAAAAATGTCCTGGATAATTTTTAAGGGGATTTCTCCGACCAAACTGCGGGATTCCTGGCGGTACTCGCCCCCCAGGATCATCAATTCCACCAATCGATCCCGTTCGCACTGTAACGCCGCCGCGTTGTTGGTGATAATTCGAATCCTTTTATTCCGCAGGGCCCGTAGAAAGAAGAGGACCGTGGAGCCACTGTTCATAAAAACGATTTCATCGTCCCCGATTAGTTGGGTTGCCCGTTCGGCGATTTTTTGTTTCTCCGCCACGTACAATCCGTCTTTCTCGCTGAACATTCGTTCGGGCATCGCTTCCATGCGAGCCCGTAGGGGCTTGGCTCCCCCGTGGGTTCGGGTTAAAAAGCCCCTTCGGTCCAGGATATCCAAATCCCGACGAACGGTTACGGACGATACGTCCAGTTCTTCCGCCAGATCATCCACGGTGACGGATCCCCGCTCCTTGAGCAGGTCCAGGATTCGACTATGACGATTATAGGTGATATTACGGCCTTTCATGATCGATTTGATTATATTGATCAGCCATGGTAGAATCAATGACCATGCGGAGTTTAATAATTATCGATGTGGGAACCACCTCCATTCGGGGGCTTCTTTTTGATGAAACGGGGTCCATACGAACCACCGAGCAGAGGGATAATCCGCCCGTATACTACCCCGACGGTCGGGTGGAGCAGGACCCCGCCACCTGGCTAGAAAAGCTGTATTCGATCCTTTCCGCCTGCCGCCAGACCGCGGAGAGTCAGGGCCTACAAACGGAGGCCCTGGTCCTGACGGCCCAACGATCCTCGGTTATCCCCGTGGATAGGGAGGGTACGGCCCTTCGGCCCGCCATCATGTGGCAGGATAAGCGGACCGATCAAATTTGCGCGGCCCTGAGCGATCGGGGGCCGGAGATTTACCAACGATCGGGGGCCAACTTATCCCCGGTATTTTCGGCGGCCAAAATGCGCTGGATCAGGGAAAATGAACCGTCGGTGTACCAGCACACCGAAAAAATGGTGGGAATCCAGGATTTTTTAATCCACTCCTTAACGGGCCGTTTTGTGACCGACCAGAGCTTTGCCAGCCGGACCAACCTGATGAACCTACGGGATCGCTGTTGGGATGAGGATCTGCTTCGGATCTTTAACGTGGATCGATCCTTGCTCTGCGATCTCCTACCCCCCGGTTCCATCGCCGGAAGCGTAGGGCCTTCGGCGGCGGCCCGTAGCGGCCTTCCCCAGGGGCTCCCCGTGATAAGCGGCGGGGGGGACCAAAACTGCGCCGCCCTGGGTCAGGGGGTATACCAGGGGGGCACCCTGGTGGCCAACACGGGGACCGGGTCTTACCTGATCGCCCATGCGGACCAACCGGTCCTCGATGCCCAGCGGCGCCTGGTCTGCAACGCCTCCGCCATTCCCGGGGCCTACATCGTTGAAGCATCCATCCTTACCTCGGGCTCCATTTACCGATGGTTTTTTGAACAGTTTTATTCCACCCCCCCGGAGGGGGAAAAAACCTTTCATCAAATCGATACGGAAGCCCGGTCTTCTCCCCCCGGAGCCGAGGGGGTCATCCTGCTACCCTACTTTAAGGGCGCCGGAACACCCTGGTGGAACCCCCGGGCCACGGGAACCTTCCTAAACCTAACCCTGGGGACTCGACGGGGAGATATGGCCCGCGCGGTTTTAGAAGGAATCGCCGCGGAATTCCGTACCAACCTGGGACTTATCGAAGGGCTGACCGGCGAAATAAAACGGGTCAACGTGGCGGGGGGACTTACGACCCTGGATCTGTACAACCAGATTCAGGCGGACCTTATGGAAAAGCCGGTCTATCATTCCCCCGTCAAAGAGGCTACCGCCCTGGGAGCCTGGGTAAACGGGGTGATAACCCTCGGCCTGCATTCATCGATACAAGGGGCTCTCCAAAGCGCCCTAGGGTCCCAACATCCAAAGCTCTACACCCCAAACCCAGCAACCCAGGAAACCTACCGCCGCCTTATACAGCGCCGGGAAACAGTTATTAAGGCTATAGAAGAAAGCGGGTTTTATTCCCTCTAGGTGGTGATATGCTGTTACCCATTACGACCCAAAAAAGCGAATCCGACCAACTCCGGTTCTATTTGCCCCTAGCCCGGACTAGCGTCATCGTGGTCAGCCTTTTGATGGTCCTTTTTGACCGGGAACCCTACAGTTCTCCTATTTCTCCGTACATGCTTTTTTTAGAAGTAACCCTGTATAATCTTATCGCCGCTATTTATAGTCAGAAACAACAACGGGACAAACAAACCCATATCGTTTCTATTTTAATGGGGGATATTCTGGAAGCCACGGCGGTGGTGGGTATTTCCGGCGGGTATAACAGTCCCTTCTTCGCGGTATTTCTCTTTACCATGGCGGAAATTTCCCTCTACCTTCCGTGGAAACGGGCGGGCCTTGTAATTCTCCTTATCAACGGCGCGCAGGTAATCATAACGGGTATCCAAATTGCCGCCATGACCAACATAGTTTCCCGCTCGATTATAGAAAGCCGTTTTTTACGCCTTGTCATCGTGGGGCTTCTCTTTGTGATTCTCGCGGAAATTCTGCGAAACGAAGAACGGGCCCGGAACCTGGCAGTCCGCGCATCCCGGCAAATCGCCAACCTTAACTCCATCTTTGCCCAGTTGGGTCAAGCGCACATGGACATACAACGGGTATTCTCCACGGTTCTTTCCGCCAGCGGGAACCTGGAAGAAGCCCAATTTAGTTTGATACTGCGAAAACCAATCCAAAGCTCCATCTGGGTAGTGGTAGCCACGTCGGCCCCCCAGCGTTGTCCCCTAGAAAAGGCCCTGACGATACCGGAACAGTATACGAACGGACCCCTTTCCGTAAACAATATGGACGAGGAAACGGCAAAAATATTTCCCTGTTCTGAACAGGTTTCTCAAATCCTACTGAGTAAAGTCCCGCCCTTTTCAGAGACCGAGGAGGGCCTGCTGGTAGTGGGCCGCGCAACCAGGGCCCCCTTGGGGGAGGAGGATTCGGAATTTCTCCAAGCCCTGACCATGCAAACCCAACTAGCCCTGCATAACGCGTTACTGTTTAACGAACGGGAACAACAAATCGCCCAACTCCGGGCCTTTAAGGAAATTCAAAACACCTTTTTCACTTCCGCGGCCCATGAACTAAAGACCCCCCTTACGGTCCTGGGACTTCTTTCTTCGACCCTCGTTATGACGATAGAAAACCCATCGGACCAACAGAAAGAAATTTTAACAACCATGGACCAAAATGTTAAACGGCTCCTGCATCTAACGACTAACATTTTGGCCACTGCCCGGTTGGAAGCCATGGACGTTATCATTAGCCCCCAGCCCTCGGACTTAAAGCGGATTTTTCAACAGGTGGTCGATGAAATGAAGACCGTCTTAACGGAAAAGAACCTGGCTGTTACCTTCGTACCCGAAGGCCCTTGGGAAAAGGTCCTGTCGGACCCCGCCAAAATTCGGGAGGTGGCGGCCATTTTACTTTCCAACGCCGCTAAATTCGCCGAACGGGACTCGACTGTGGAAATAACCTTTCGCAACGAAGCCGAAATGGCCATCGCGGGGGTTCGTAACCGCGGGGAACCGCTGAATATTGACGAAAAGGATAAAATATTCGAAAAATACTATACAGGGAAAAAAACTGGAGCCCTAGCGGGTACGGGGTTGGGGTTGTTTATAGCGAAACAGCTTCTAGCCCTCCACCGGGGAACCATTTGGGTGGAGGCCCAGGGCCCCTGGACCACCTTTTATTTTAGCCTACCCCGTTCTTCCCAGGAGGATTCGAATGATTGAACGGCCCATTAAGGTTTTGGCCATCGACGACGAGGTGGACGTTACAAAATCAATTCGCCTGACCATCACTATTCAAGAACCCACCTGGAAGGTATTGGAGGCCGATTCGGGCCACCAGGGACTGATGCTGATCGACGAGGAAAAGCCCGATATCGTCCTTTTAGACGTCCGTATGCCGGGGATGGATGGTATCGAAGTTTTAGGAAAATTACGCCGTTATTCCTTGGTACCCGTGATCTGTTTAACCGTTACGAACGATGAATTGAACAAGGTCCAAGCCCTGGAAGCCGGGGCGGATGATTATATTGTAAAACCCTTTGGGCACCTGGAACTAATCGCCCGAATAAAGGCGGTTTTGCGGCGAAGCGCTAATAACCGTCAAAATTCAAAACAACAGTATTCCAATCGGGACCTTTTAATTGATTTTGAAACCCACGAAGTAACCATCCGCTCCAAGCCTATTACCCTTACCACCACAGAATTCGCCCTTTTGGAATTATTAAGCGATAATACGGACCAGATCTTGACCAGCGAGACCCTGCTGGGACGAATATGGGGACCCTACGCGTTGGATAATCGGGATTATCTAAAGGTTTATATTAGAAAACTTCGTGAAAAAATCGAAATCGACCCCGCTAAGCCAGAATACATTATTACCGTTCGGGGTATGGGGTATAAATTAGCGACAAACTAAAAAAAGGGCTGTCCACCATACGGGACAGCCCTCTCGTCGGATATACACGAAGCTTTACTTACGCGCTCTTCCCAGCGCTCACGGCGCCCCACACTTCCAGGACGACGACGACCACGCCGACGATGATATCGTTAGCGGTGGCACCGGCTTTTCCGCCGTAGTTGATAATGAAGGGGGCTACGATCAGCCAAGCACCGAGGACCGCGTTTACCCAGCTCAGGGAACGAACCGTTCCGCTTGATTTAGCCAAGGCTACCCACAGGCCCAACACACCGAGGACAATACCCAGAATAATAGCGTTCGTTGTAGGTCCGCCCACCGAAGAATACCCAAGAATAAAGGGAGCCAAAATTTCCCAAACGCCCGCTACCAGGGTTACCCAACCAAAAGCCTTTGCAGTGTTCATACTAGAACCTCCATAAAAGAATCGTTAGATACAGGCTCGATTCTCATCTCCCCTGTTCAATATGGAGAATAAACCACCAAGGTAAACTGGAAGGTAACTGGGGGGTAAAAGTTTGGTAAAAAGATGCGTTCTCCTGTATTACTTGAGACAATTCTAAAAACATCAGTTTTTAGAGGGGACTCTTACTTTGAAAGAGGCGTAACCGGGTATTCGTTATGGGCGATCCAGGTTCCGGAAAGGCTAAATCGGGGATAAAAAGCATCAGGAAGGAAATCCCCCCCGCCGCCGATTTTCAGTTTCCACGCCGAACCGAAGCTCTTGGATAGGCTAACTTCAAACCGAGTAAGCATGTATTGATAGTTCACCCCCTGGGCTTCGTAGGACGTCTTGGCCAGATCCTTGGTGGGGTCTCCCCATAGGAGCAGACCGGACAATCCGGCGTCAAAGAGGTTCGGGATTTTCGCCGTGGTTTCCCACCGCAGGGAAATTCGAGCGGGACCATAGGGAGAAGAGAGGGGGAGGAGGATATTGCCCCCATCGGTATAGAGTCGATCTATGGAACGGCTTAAGGGATCGAAATTTTCAAAGGATCCCCACAGATAGTGGGTAGCCGTGGTCTCCAGGGTGTACTCCAGATCAAAGGAGGGTCCCCGGAACAACCCCGCGACGCCGCCAACGATGGCCCAAATGGTCGGAATTCCATAATCATCGATACCAAAAAGATTCGCGTTCACATCGTCCAATCCCAAAATCAGGTATTGCCGATGATCCGGTATGGCGCGGACGTTTAAATCCGCCAGGAAGGTTATATTGTTCACCCCCACGTCGCCGTTGTGGACGCTGAAAATCGGCAGAAGGTCCCCCAACTGGTAAGCGTTGTAGGGTCGAGAAAACAGGCTTTGGGCCCCCACAGCCACGTCAAAGGTATCCGCCGCCCAGACAAACCGTCGGGAGGATAGGATGATATCGGTAATTTTAAAATTATAACCAGGTACGGTAGGGATGGTTACGTCATCCACCCCCTGGCGGTTTTCCAGGGTAGCGATAACTTGGGTTATTTCCAAACGTCCCAGGGGAAGACGGAAGTACACCGAATCCAGATAGGGGACCTGGGGAGATATCTGCAGGTTGCTCCACCGGGCGGGACCAAGGCTGATAGCCTGCCGACCCAGGGTTACATTGCCCCCAAAAAAGGGCAGGCTAAGAATGCCCTTATAAACGATATTATTCTCCACCGCCACCGGGTTTCCGCTCTGGGGCTCCGGAACATTAAAAGCCCCTTCCAGGGTATACTCGGCCACCAGCCGGGTCATGATCGACACCTCGATCCCGGAGGCGGACCGGAGGGACAGGGTTAAGTCGTTGATCGGTTGGGCAAAGCCCAGACGGTCTATGTTTCCCAACGGGTAGGGCTTGTCGGACTTGGAATACCCCAGGGATGTAACCGAATCGATAAAGATCCTGGTAGCCCCGGCCGGATCAAGATCCGTTGAAGGGGTCTGGGCCCCCGCGAAAACCCCAGCGAACACGATAAGAACCGCCATTAGCGGAACCCTGGGCGATAAAACTCCGCAACCCTTGGTACCCATACAAAGCCCCCTATTCCTTTAGATAATCCATAACCGGCACGTTATACCGGAACCCTACGCTGATAGCATAGGTATAAGCGGTGGTATCCCCGGGACGCCAAAGGTATACGTTATCGTTAATGGTGTTTCCCGTATTAACCCCGGGGCTTTGCAGTTGTAGGGCGTTAAAGGCGACCCCCAGCTTGGCGTTGGAAAAGACGACAAAATTACCCAACACCTTGGAAACCTGGAGGTTGAACAAAAACTTCTTTTCCAGCACGCTATAGTCCAACAATTTTGTCCCTGGGGAAGGATAATGGAGGTATTCATCCCAGGCGTTATCCGGGGATTTGGGGCCCGAAAGGACAAATTCCAAATCGGACACAAAATTCAGCCCAAACCAACGGCCGTCATAATCCACGCGGAAGGCGATATTGTTCTCCCCGTTATAGTAACCCACCATCAGGTCTTCCAAGTTCATGGACCGGTACACCCCAGCTCCGGAATCGTACCGGGTATCGGGGTAGTAGGACCAGGAATAGGCCGTATTAACCTGGTCGTTGGTCATGCTAAAGGTGTATTGGGTAGCCAGGGCGTGGTGGAAGCCGAAGTTTCCGATATCGGTTTTTATTTTAAAGCCCAAGGAATAGGCTACCTTCCAGGGATTATTGGGGGTATTAAAAGCCCCCAGGATTCCTATATCATCGATAAACAGTTGGGCGTCCAGATAGAGATCCGAAGTAGCCTTCCAATCCCAGAAAAAGCCCATAATATCGTTTTCGTCGGTGCCGGTGGACCAGGGCCGACCATCGGTTCCCTTTACGTACTGAATAAGGTAGTTTGGTAAGGGGCTGGCAAAATATTCTAGATCGAACCACCGCCCCACGTACACCGCCGCGTCCTGGAACCCAAAACGCATGGTATTTATTTTTATCCCGTAGGTCTTCAACTGGGCACCCCGATCGGGAAATCCCGAAGGGAAAGCCGCTGTAGTCACGGCGGACCGTTCGTTCAGGTCGATCCACCGGGTCTCGTAGAAGGCAAAATTATTTTCATACCGAAAGTTGGCTAAAAACGCGGGATTCCGTTGGGATGAAATAAAAAGAGCGTAGGGAGAATCGATCACATCGTGGTGCTCCAAGCGGCCCACTTCGAAGGTCATCTGCCTATTTCTAAATATCATCCCCCCCTGGTCCATCAAAAAATAGCTATTCAGCAGAGTTCCGTTGGGGGTACTCGCCGGATCGGGGGTATACGTATGGTCCTGATGAAACGACGTGGCCGCCACAAAGGCAAAGTATTTAGAATTGTAGCCAAAATCGACAAATTCCCTGGAAAAAAATTGATCCGACAGGCCGAGCTCGGTACCGCCGCCCATCTGGAATAGCTCCTTCTCCGAAACCTTTCTGATATCCGGGGTAAAGGAATATTCCTGGGAAAAAATCACCACGGGGGCTAGCAAAAAGAAGAAAAGGGTCACACATCGGTACAGTTTCATGGGGGACTCCACAACAAATTTGTACCATACTAGCATATCCCGAGAAGCTTTCACAATGCGGCCATCGGGGGGGGGAGTTTTACAAAAGCCTCTGTTGACAGAAATTTGTCCCTTCAGTACCCTCAGACAAGAGGTGGTATCCATGGCGACGATAAACGTGCAACCGGGCATTTGCGGTATGAAATCGGTCATCCACGCGGAATCGGAGGATGGTCAGACCTGTAGGGTAAGCATCGATACACCCTGCGACGCGATACAAGCTTTGGCGGCCGAACTGGGCGAAGTGGACGGCTTTTCCGCGGCCTTTTCCAATTTCCCCGATAATCCCGTATACCAGGCCGCGGCGCGGCACTTTAAACACGCCGCCTGTCCCCTGCCTTCGGCAATTATCAAAGCCGTGGAAGTGGCCTGCGAACTGGCCCTACCGGAAACCGTGACGTTTGAAATTAATAAGTAACACAACTTTCTCCCAAGCGCATCGTAGTGAGATACCGTACCGGATAGCTGGATTTCTCAACAGGGAATCGGATTGAACACTTTTCGATAAAAGAATATGGTATGGAGAAGTTCTTGCGATAGCTTTTTGCTCTCATAAGAACCTACACATGTAAGGATTTTTTTTCGAAACTACCCGAGTTTTGAAAAGCTCTCCAAAAAAAATCATTTTATAATTTTTACGAGGCACGATACGAGTACGTGGAAGAGGACTCTCTATTCAATTTGGGCGGGCGAAGTTCTGGCTATCGCTGGATTTTCTACGTCAACGCCGATTATTCCGTTCTTTTTAAGCGACCTAGGCCTTAAGGATCCTGGACAGATCAAGCTCTACGTGGGGCTGATCCAATCGTTGCCGGCCATCAGTATGGCCATCTTCGCTCCCATCTGGGGCAGTCTGGCGGATAATTACGGCCGTAAGCCCATGCTCCTACGGGCCATGTTCGGCGGCGCTATCATCGTTTTTCTTCAAGGGCTGGTCACCGCGCCGTGGCAACTGCTCGTCCTCAGAACGATCCAGGGCTGTATCACCGGGACGGTAGGGGCGGCCACGGTTCTGGTAGCCACCGAATCGCCGGACGAGGAACAGGGCTATTCCCTAGGGCTTTTACAGATGGCGATTTTCCTGGGCAATTCCGTGGGGCCCCTGTTTGGGGGAGTAATCTCCGACGCCCTGGGACATCGGATCAATTTTTTCGCCACGTCCCTGCTCCTTCTTTTAGCCGGCGTCATCGTGTCCGTATTTTCCGAAGACCACTTCAAAGCCCCGGCGAACAGAAAATCTATCCGAAAGAGTTTGGTCCCCGATTTTAGTCCCCTTCGCGGCAGGGGAGCCCAGGCCTTATGGACCCTCCTGATCGTGGTAGCGGCGGACCAAATAGCCGGAAGCATCGTCTCACCCTTTCTGCCCCTTTTTATTCAGACTATTTCGACGTCCCTTTCCCACGTATCCACCGATACCGGAATTGTGCTCGGCCTTGGGGCAATTTCGTCCTCCATAGCCGCGGTGCTCATCGGGAAGATCAGCTACCGTTTGGGGTACCGGCGAACCCTAATTTTTTGCATGGGAGGCGCGGCCATATTTACCCTGCCCCAGGCTTTTGTACACACGACCACCCAATTGATAGTCCTACGGATTATCAGTAGTTTTTTTATCGGCGGCAACATGCCCTCGGTCAACGCGCTCATCGCCCTAAAAACACCCCGGGAAAAACAGGGCAGTATGTACGGACTCCGGAGTTCCGTCGCTTCGGCCAGCGGAGCCCTCGGTCCCGCCATCGGAACCCTGATCGCCATGAATTTTGGTTATTCTTCCGTTTTTATCGCCACGGGCATTGTGTTGGCCATTTCCGGTTTCGCCGTCCCCGCTTTTGTATCCTTCCGGGAAAAGGATGGAAGCCCCAGGGGCCCCTTTTAAAGGGATACCAAATTCCCTATACTACGCTTCTATGGAAATGGATGATATGGAGCGTCGTTTTGAGCTCCTGGAGACAAAACTCGCCTTTTTGGAAGATTTTGTCGAGCGGCTCCAGGCGGAAGTGGTGGAACGAAACGGGATTACCGATCGTCTTGCCCTGGAACAGGGGGCCCTTAAAGAGAAGCTCCTCCAACTATCCCAGGAAATGGAAGAAATCCCTAACCGTCGTCCCCCCCATTATTGACGGGGAATATAGTTTATTGTTATTGTAATAATAAGTCCAATCTAAAAACCAATTGTTTTTAGAAATAAGGCTGTCCCGTAACTTAGGAAGTTACGGGACAGCTTCCTTAATGTCGTATTTTCGTAGGATTTTAGCGATTTTACCTGGTTTTAATACGTCGAAAGGGTCAAAAACGCTAAAATCCGAGAAAATACAAAGGCTGTCTGATAACTAACAGAGTTATCAGACAGCCTCAATTGTCTCAATAATAGGTTTTGCGACACCGAAGAGCCTGTCGGACTACAGGGGCTACTTTAGGGTTTTGTGAAAATACCGTTTGGGGGCTAACAAGGCCAAAAGACTTTTATAGGCCCTTTGAAATAGAGAGGAGATTTTTTATGCTCGAAGAACAAGTTCGTTCTGCCCTGGAAAACGTTCGGCCAGCCTTGCAGGCCGATGGGGGGGATGTGGAGTTCGTGTCCGTTTCGGATGATGGGATCGTGGCCCTAAAGTTGACCGGATCCTGTGGTGCCTGCCCGTATTCCCAGATGACCCTAAAGTTAGGGATAGAAAAGTACTTAAAGAAAGAAATTCCCGAAATCAGTTCCGTCGTCAACGTGTAAGCGGTGACCCTCGGAACGGAATTCTTACCTATCTCACCGGAGGATATGGAGCGCAGGGGTTGGGAAACCTGTGATTTTATCTTCGTCTCCGGGGACGCCTACGTGGATCATCCTTCTTTCGCCGCGGCGGTTATAGGTCGTTTTTTGGAATCCCAGGGCTTCCGTGTGGGCCTTATTCCCCAACCCGATTGGAATCAAAGCGCGTCCTACACCATCCTGGGTGAACCTCGGTTGGCCTTTTTAGTGGGCGCGGGAAATATGGACTCCATGGTGGCCCATTATACCGCCGCGAAAAAGCCCCGTTCGCAGGATGAATACAGCCCCGGAGGAAGGGCAGGCAAACGGCCCGATCGAGCCCTGTTGAAATATGTGGAGGGTATACGGCGGGCCTACAAAAATGCGCCCGTGATAATTGGGGGCATCGAAGCCAGCCTCCGCCGTTTTGCCCACTACGATTACTGGTCCGATACGGTCCGTCGATCCATTCTTCTGGATTCCAAGGCCGATATCCTGGTGTACGGAATGGGAGAACGGGCTATCCTTGAAATTGCCCGTCGACTCGAACAGGGGGAACCCATCGAATCGATCCGTGATGTCCGGGGAACCTGCGTCCGATCCTCCCAAAAACCAGATCTTCCAGAGGGGACATATTTTCAACTGCCGGATTACGAAGCAATTAAGGACTCCGATGATCCATCGCTCCACCGATACGCGGAACATTTTATGCTTCAAAAACGGGCCAACGAGGGAAACGGACAGCGGTCGGTGCTTGAAAAGACGGATCAGCGCTGGGTACTCCAAAATCCGAGCGCCCCACCCCTGGAGAGCGACGAATTGGATCGCCTCTACGAATTGCCCTATACCCGGAAAGCCCATCCCATCTACGATCGGGAAGGAGGTATACCTGCCCTCCGGGAGGTAGAGTTCTCCCTGGTATCCAACCGGGGATGCTACGGAGGCTGTTCGTTTTGCGCGATCACCTACCATCAGGGTCGGCTGGTCCGAGGCCGGAGCACCAAGAGTCTCGTCAAGGAAGCCCAGGCGCTTACCCTTCTGAAGGGGTTTAAGGGATACATCCACGACGTCGGAGGCCCCACCGCCAATTTTAACGGCCCCGCCTGCGTCCGGCAGGAACAGGGAAGCGCCTGCCCCAATCGGGAATGCCTATTCCCCGAACCCTGTCCCCAACTTCGAGCGGACCATCGGACCTACGTAGAAACCCTCCGGGAATTGAGAAAGATCCCCAAGGTAAAGAAGGTTTTTATCCGATCGGGGATACGGTTCGACTACCTCCTTCTGGATAAACGGTGGGGAAAGGAATTTTTGGATGAACTATGCGCCTACCACGTCAGCGGTCAGCTAAAAGTCGCCCCGGAACACGTTTCCGCTCCGGTACTGCAAGCCATGGGGAAGGCAAACCATGGGGTGTACGAGGAATTCCGCCGCCGGTACTCGGAAACCAATAAAAAATTAGGGATGGATCAATACCTGATTCCCTATTTTATTTCCGCCCATCCCGGCTCCACCTTGAACGACGCGATTGAGTTGGCCCTCTACCTAAAAAAAACCGGCTTTGTACCCGATCAAGTCCAGGACTTTTACCCTACCCCGGGAACCCTTTCTACGGTCATGTACCATACGGACCTAGATCCCCGAAGCATGGAAAAAATATACGTTGCTCGAGGGGAACGGGAACGGCGTCTGCAGAGGGCTCTACTCCAATTTAGCCACCGGGAAAACAAAAAATTGGTGATCGAAGCCCTGCGGGAGGCGGGAAGAGAAGACCTGGTGGATATTTTGGTTTAAATCTAGCGGTTTATGGGGCTTGTCCGTCTAATCACAAAAAGAAAGCCGCGACCGGGAGGAGGAGACCGATCGCGGCTAAGGAAAGAAGGATGCCGCTAGCCTTCATATACATACCAAACAAAAACAGGGGAAAGAGGTTACAAATACCGAAGGGGAAATTCTTAGGTCCTCCCCGTACGCCCCGTGATTTCCTCAGCCACCGCCCGTACCGCCTGGCGGATCGCTTGGTTCCGTACCCGTAGGGATCCCGGATACGTCCCCCGACGGCTTGTACCGTGGGCGGAGACGGCCGAACGGATAGCCTCCACGAAGACCGACCCAGCGACTACCGCGTGCACGTGGGGAGCCACCAGCCGAGCTTGGGCTCCCGTCCGAATTCCAAACCCCCCAAGGACCTGCGAGCCGCCGTGGGCACACAGGTCCAAAAAGTCCGCTCCCCTTTGATCCACATCGGTGACAGCACCGGTTATACCCGTCCGCAACGCGGCGTACACATACGGGCGTCCCAGGTGGGCCATCGCCAAAAGCCGTTCCCTAGGCATGGACGGGGCGGCCACGGGTACGACCGCGGGTCCCAGGGGCCCCAAGGAAGCGCAAGCCGCCGCCAGAGCCTCGTCGGTGTCAAAGGGAAGATCGGGAACGATGAGCCCCCGAACGCCCTCCGTGGCTAGGGTATCCACAAAGGGGCCCACGCCGGGGGTTACGACCAAACTTGCGTAGGCCATTACAAAGAGGGGGACGGAGGGATAGAGCCGCCGAAGTTCCTTTATGAGCAGAAAGGAATCGTAAACGGAGAACCCCTGGGCTAAAGCGGCGGCGCAGGCGTCCCGGATTGTGGGACCGTCGGCGCTGGGGTCGCTAAAGGGGATTTGAATTTCCAAATACGCGGCGCCCCCCTCCACAAGGCCCTCGGCCGCGGCGAGGGATGCTTCCATATCGGGGTACCCGGCCACCAGGTGGGCCATGAGGGGTACGGGGATTATTGATTGATCGTTCATCGTTGTTCTTCCTTTTTTTCCATAGCGTGAAGTTCCCGCTCTAAAAAGGCCTTCCACTCCAGGGGCCGTAAAAGCGGCGCGGTGATAAACAGGTCCTTATCTCCCCGGCCCGACATATTCACCACCAGGATCTTCCCCGGGGGAAGCGATCGACCCAGTTCAATGGCCGCCGCCCCGGCGTGGGCGCTTTCCAGGGCAAACACTACCCCTTCGTGGCGGGCAAAGAAGCGAAGGGCCTCTACGGCCTGGGTATCCGTGGCCCGCTGGAATTCCACCCGGCCCGACCGACCCAGGGCCGCCAATTCCGGACCTATTCCGGGATAATCGAGACCCGCGGAAATGGACCGGGTTTCGGCCACTTGGCCGTCCTGGTCTAGCAAAAATCGGCTTTTATACCCGTGGACGATGCCCGTCCTAGCGCCCTCTCCGGTCATTCGGGAAGCGTGCTGGCCCTTCTCGGGGCCCACCCCCCCCGCTTCGACCCCGATAAGCCGGGGGAGTTCCCGGTCCAGGAAGGGCTCAAAAAAGCCGATCGCGTTGGAACCCCCGCCGACGCAGGCTACAAGGGCGTCTGGAACCAGGTGCCTCGCCTCCAGTTGGGCTTGCAGTTCCCGGCCGATGATCGACTGAAAGGTTCGTACCATATCGGGGTACGGGGTGGGTCCCAGAGCCGACCCGATAATGTAGAAGGTATCCGCGAAGCTGGCCGCCCAATCCCGAAAGGCTTCGTTAATCGCGTCCTTGAGGGTTCGGGACCCCGAATCCACCGGTACGACCTTTGCTCCAAAGAGCTCCATGGTAGCCACGTTGGGCTGTTGCCGATCCACATCCGTGGATCCCATGTACACCACACAATCCAACCCCAATTTAGCGCAGGCCGAAGCGACGGCCACCCCGTGTTGGCCCGCCCCGGTTTCAGCGATAATCCGATTTTTCCCCATCCGCTTGGCCAAAAGCGCCTGTCCCAGGGCGTTATTGATCTTATGGGCCCCCGTATGGGCCAGGCCTTCCATTTTAATGTACACGTCCGCGCCACCGAGGATACGGCTAACGTTCTCCGCGTGCAAAAGGGGCGTCGGGCGGCCTACAAAATCCGTGCGAAGCTTTTCTAGCTCTTCGATAAACGAGGGATCATCCACGGCGACGTAAAAGGCCTCTTCAATTTCCTCGATTGCCCGGCGAAGAACCTCGGGAACGTACCGACCTCCGTAGGGACCAAAATAGCCCGATTCGGATCGTTTTGTTTTTCCGATTTGTTGATATTCCATTTTTTCACGCTCCATGGGTGTTAATCTCCTGGAAAAATAACTTGAGGGCCATCGGGTCTTTGCGCCCCCCTTCCCGTTCCAAGCGGCTCGAAGCGTCCACCAGTTCGGGGTTATACGCCGCCAGGGCGGCTCTAATCGTGTCGGGACCCAGGCCTCCGGCCAGCCAAAGACCCTTTCGTTCCGCTAAACCAGGGACATAGGTCTCCGAAATCGCCGTACCGGTCCCACCAGCCAAACCCGGAACCCTGGAATCTACCAAGAGACGGGCTTCCCCCTCCTTTCGAAGGGAATCGTACCGAAGGATATCCTCCGGGGACCCGATCCGCAGGGCCCCGTACCGCCCCGCGAGGGCCCTTCCCTGGGAATCCGAAAGGGCCCTCTCTAAGGCGTCCAACGCCCCTTTGGTGGGTTCTCCGTGCCATTGAATACCATCCAACACCCCGGCTCTCGCTAGGGTTATGGCGGATTCCGCCAGGGCCGAGTCCAGTTCGGTAAGCACGGCCACGAGCAGGGGAAACCTATCGGCCCCCCGGATCCGTCGGGCCTCCTCCACCACCGCAACCGACGCGGTCCGTTTACTCTCGGCGAACACGAAGCCCAAAAGATCGGCCCCCAGGTCCATCGACAACTGGACATCCTCCCGAATTGTCAACCCGCATATTTTTACCAGGGGCCGGTTCCTTGGGGGCCCTTGGGGGGCCGTGGTTTCCCCCGCTGTCCCGTTTTTTTCCATCCGTCGCCGGCCGACGGCCCGCCAGAACCGACCAACACCGTCGTAGGATGCGTTTTTAAAAGCGGCCACCAACGCGGGCCCCTGGGAGCTTTCCTTTACCACCCCCTCGCCCACCAAAATGCCCGTAAATCCAAGCTTCCCCGCAAAGGCCGCCATACCGGGATTACCGATACCCGATTCGTACACCGCCGGGCCCTGAATTCGGTCGATCAAGCCCGCCGGTACCAGGGGGTCCACGGTAAAGGTGGCTAAATCCCGGGCGTTGACCCCCGTTATGGTCCGAATTCCGGGAGGAAGGCCCTTCAACTTTTCCAAATCCCGGGAATCCCGGACCTCTACCAGGGGAGTCAAGCCGAAGCGCCCGCATTCTCGAACCATGTCGGATAGGAGCTCCGACGGCAGAAGGCGGGCGATCAGCAGTACCGCGTCGGCCCCCGCCCGGTAGGAGACCCCAATCTCCCGGCTTTCTAGAATAAAATCCTTCCGTAAAAAAGCCAAATTGGGAAAAGCGGTCGAAAGGGCTATTAGATCGGCCAGGGACCCCTTAAAGTAGCGGCCCTCCGTCAGGACCGATATATTCTGGACCCCCGCGGAAGCGTAGGCCCTGACGGTAGCCATGGGGTCCAGGTCCATGGCGATGGGCCCCTTGGAGGGGGAGGCCCGTTTAATTTCAAAGATGGCCCCCTTCTCTTGAAGAAAACCGACTACGCCTCGGTTTCGTCGTTCTGGAACCGAAACACCCAAGGTGGGCCCCAGGCGCTTAAGATCGGCCCTCCGATCCTCCACAATCCGGTCCAGAATATCAACCATGCACGGGCTCCCGTAGTTCCTCCAGTTTCGCCGCCACGGCTCCGGAAGCCAAGGCCTGGGCGGCGATTTTCGCGCCCTCCTGGATAGACGCGGCCCGGCCGGCCGTGTAAAGAGCCGCCCCGGCATTAAAGGCCACCGCCGCTTCCAACGCCGGTCGCCCCGCCCCCGCCACCAGATCCCGGGCGAGCCGCGCGTTTTCCCGGGCCGACGCCCCCGCTAACTCTTCGCTTCTATAGGTTCCGAATCCGAGGGCCTTGGGATCGAATACAAACCGTTTCAGCCTATCGTTTTCGTCAATTTCTACCATATCCGTTGGGGCGCAGGGAGAAATTTCGTCGTACCCATCCCGACTGTGGACCGTTAAAACCCGCTTAACCCCCAAAATTCGGGCCGCCCGGGCTACGGTTTCCAGAAGTCCCTCGTCGTACACCCCAATGACCTGATACGCCGCGTCCGCCGGATTCGACAGAGGACCGATCAGGTTCATGATGGTTTTAATGCCCAAGGCTTTCCGAGCCGCGGCCGCGTGACGCATGGCCCCGTGGTACAGGGGCGCAAAGAGGAACGTAAAATTGGTTCGATCCAACAGAGCCCGGGCAGATTGGGGAGAGAGGTTTACCGGGATACCCAACTCTTCGTAAAAATCAGCGCTCCCCGAACGGCTGGATACGGCCCTATTCCCGTGCTTAGCCACCGGGAGACCGCAGGCGGCCGCCACCAGGGCCGCCATGGAGCTAATATTAAAGGAACCCCGATCGTCCCCCCCGGTACCACAGGTATCGGTAAGGGCTTCCTGTTTCGTAGCGGGGGACTGCGAAGGCGGGAAGGGGGTCTTTTTCCGTCGGAGAACCCGGGCGCAACCGGCTATTTCCTCCGGCGAAGGGCCCTTGGAAGAAAAAGCCGCCAGGAGGGCCGCCGTCCGGGGTGTATCCAAAGCCCCATCGGTCAGTTCTTCCATAAAGGCTTCCGAGTCGTCGATCGATAAATCGTGCCGGGCTATCAATCGGGAGAACACGGATTTAAAGGCAAACCCTTCCCGTTTATAATTCAAAAACGCGGAAATCAGGGCTTCACCCGCGGTAGAGGCCACCGACTCGGGGTGGAACTGAACCCCCTCAATATCGTAGAACCGGTGCCGCAGGCCCATAATATCTCCATCGCTACTGCGGGCGGTAATTTCCAACTCCTCCGGAAGCCCGGCCTCGGCAACCACCAGGCTATGATAGCGGGTGAATACCCCCTTTGTACCGATAGTTCGGTACACCCCCCGGCCGTCCAGGTTGATTTCCTCCGCCTCTCCGTGCCGGATCCGCTGAGCCGGGACTATCTTCCCCCCAAAGGCGTACCCGATGGCCTGATGCCCCAAACACACCCCTAGGATGGGGATTTTACCCGCAAAGTAGCGGATCGCCTCCACACTGATCCCCCCATCCTCCGGACGTCCCGGACCGGGTGATACGACCAGACGGCTCGGATGCAGGGAATCCAGGGCTTTCATATCGATTTGATCGTTACGGATTACCCGTACCTCCTCGGAACTGAGCCGAGCGAAGTATTGGTACAGATTGTACGTAAAGGAATCGTAATTATCGATGATCACGATCATTGTAAACCTCCCATCAAGGCCTTTCGAAGGGCCGCTAATTTTTCGTTGGTTTCTTCCCATTCCCGTTCCGGCGTGGAAGCGTAGACGATTCCAGCTCCCGCCTGGAGGTACCAGGTTTTATCTTTGACCAGGGCCGAGCGGATCGTAATACAGGTGTCAAAGCCCCCATGGACGTCCAAATAACCCACCGCACCGGCGTAAAAGCTTCGATCGTAATTTTCCAATTCCGAAACGATTTCGATGGCCCTTAATTTCGGGGCTCCGCTCACGGTCCCCGCAGGGAAGGCGGCCCGGAGTAAATCCGTAGTTTTTTTGGCCGGATCGGGACTCCCCTCCACCTCCGAAACCAGGTGAATGACGTGGGAAAACTGTTCCGGCTCCATATGGCGACTTACCTTGACCGACCCGGGTACGCACACCCGGCCTAAATCGTTGCGGGCCAAGTCAACCAGCATTAAATGTTCCGCCCGTTCCTTAGGATCGGCCAACAGTTCCTTTTCCAGTTCCCGATCTTCCGCTTCGTTTTTTCCCCGCCGACGGGTTCCCGCGATGGGCCTAATGGTCGCTACCTCGGAACGGAGCCGGACCAGACTCTCTGGGGAGGCCCCTAAAATCTCGTAGGTACCGAAATTAATATAGAAAAGATAGGGAGAGGGGCTGATCGATCGGAGCCGCCGGTACCCCTCCAGACCTTCCAGGTCCGAGGTTCCCACTAAGCGGCGGGAAAGCACCGCCTGGAGCAGATCTCCCGCGATGATCCGTTCGCGGATCCGTTCCACCCCCCGCATAAATACCACGCGGTCCGCGTCCTCGTCGCTGGTAATCGTAAAGGGAACAAAATCCATCGGCGCGGCCAGGTAGGTAAAATCCAAATCCCCTATTCGACGTTGAACCTCGGTTATACGAGCGGCTAGGTCAATCTCGTGTTCCCTATAGTTTAGCCCCACCAAATGGATCGTATCGGTGTAATGATCGAACACAATGTAGATGTGGCCGACGATAAACTCCGATTCGGGGATCCCTATGGGATCGCTTTTTTTTGCCATACGAACCGTATCGCAGTGACGAACAAAATCGTATCCAAAAAATCCTATCCCCGCTCCGGGAACCGGTAAATCTGAGATAATTCCCCTGTTTTGATCGGCGATTTCCCGTAGGGCGTCTAAAATATCCCCCGGTTCCGTAAACGGGTAGGGATTCGTTGTCCCTTGTACGGAAATTAAGACCGAATCCCCCTCCTGCTTTACCCGAAACGCCTCGTCCACTAAAATTAGGGAGTACCGCTCCCTGCCCTTCTTAAAGGACGCGGATTCCAAAATAGCCCGGGCCCCCAATTTTTTCGCCAAAGAAAAGGGCGTAAACCGCTCCCCGGGCATGGAAACCCTTATTTCGTCTCCCCTATGGTTATGCATTCGCTCCCCCAAGATGTTTCTATACATAGAATCTACGGCGACAATACAACAAAAATATGTTTCTGTCAATAGAAACCCATAATACTTCAAAATCTCCCTTGACTTTTTTTGATACTAGAAATATATTTCGAATACGTAATATTCATATACGAAATATTCGTAATCGTACTATTCTGGATGGGACACCAAAGCATGAATGAAATCCAGCTAACCGAACTTCTCGAGGCTATTCATAAAAAGATAATGAAACGCTTCGCTGTTTTTATGAAAAACCAGGGGCTTTCCCTAACCGAAGGAATACTGCTCTGGCGGGTTCGTAAGTGCGGTCCCGTTCGGGCCTCCGAGTTGGCGACCCATCTGGGGCTTTCCCCCAGCACCCTTACGGGGGTACTGGACCGGCTCGTGGCTGGGGGGTGGCTTGAACGGGATGTGGACCCCAGCGATAGGCGGGCCGTGTTGGTTAAAAGTACCGCCAAACTGATCGAATTTACCGATCAATCCATGCGGGCCAGTTCCGAGAGCCTGCAGAAAAGTTTCAAAAATCTGCCGGTGGATGTGCTGGTCCGCCTGGTGGGCGATTTAGGGGCGGTGCTTCGGTGTTTAGAGGCGGACGAGGAGAAACAAGGTTGAGTGATTCTACGATAGAAACCCCCACGGGGGGTAGGGGTGCCCCGGCCGCTAAACCGGTAACCCATTGGCTGGCCCCGGTAATGGTCGCCCTGATCGGCGCCTTTATGTCCATATTGGATTCGAGTATCGTCAACGTGGCGATTCCTACGATCATGAACGTGTTCAACGCCGCCACCAGCGATGTCCAATGGGTCTCCACGATCTATATGCTCGCCATGGGGGTGGTGGTTCCCCTTTCCGGCTGGCTCGGCGATAAAATAGGGTACAAACGCCTCTATATGGCCACCTTAGCCATCTTTGTAATGGGCTCCCTGCTTTGCGGTATTTCCTGGGACCTTAATTCCCTTATCTTTTTCCGGGTCCTTCAAGCTATCGGCGGGGGAATGATCATGCCCACGATGATGGCCATGATTTACAGCATCGTCCCCCGAGACAAGATCGGTTCCGGAATGGCCATCTTTGGCATTTCACTTATGGTGGGGCCCGCCTTAGGGCCCACCATCGGTGGCTACCTGGTGGAATACGTGAACTGGCGCTGGATTTTTACGATCAACCTCCCCATCGGAATCGTGGGAATCCTTTTAGCGTGGATCGTGCTCCCCGACTTTCCCAGTAAAAAGGCGGGAAAATTGGATGTAGGCGGCGCCCTTAGTTCGGCGGTTATGCTCTTTTCTCTCCTCCTCGCCCTGTCAAAGGGAAGCGATTGGGGCTGGACCGATGAAAGGATCATCATCCTTTTTGCTATCAGTTTTTTCACCCTCCTTCTGTTCGTTTATCTTGAATTAACCTCCGATAACCCCCTTTTGGAGCTACGGGTTTTTAAATATCGCTCCTTTACCACGGCCAATTTATTGGTGGTGATTACTACCATCGGTATGTACGCGGCCATATTCTACCTTCCCCTGTTTCTCCAACGGATTAGGGGCCTGGGGGCCATGGAAACGGGGCTGTTGTTGATGCCCGGGGCTCTGGCGTCGGGGTTGATGATGCCGATCACGGGGAAATTGTACGATAAAATCGGACCCCGTCCGTTGGCTATTTTTGGGGTAATCGGTTTGGGCCTGGTCATGTTTCAGTTCCATAAGCTGGACGTAATGACCGCGAACATTACGATTGTATGGTGGGCTACCCTACGGGGGATGGTCATGGCCTTCGCCAATATGCCCGCCCAAACGGCGGCCCTTTCCGACGTACCCAATAACCTCATCGGTCGAGCGTCGGCCATATCCAACATCATCCGCAGTGTATCCGGTTCCTTCGGTTTGGCGGTTCTTACGGCCATCCTAACCGCCCGGCAGGCCTTCCATGGGGCCAGGCTTACGTGGACCCTGGTTCCGAGTAATCCCGTGGTCGCGGGAGCGGTTGCGCGAATCAGCGGAGTCCTCGGCGGGGGAAGCCGGGGCCAAATCGGCGCTTTGGCGTACCTGAACGGTATCGTAGCCCGAAATTCCTTTATAAACGGTATCGACGATGTATTTGTCGTGGCGGCCATGATTAGTTTTGTGGCCCTTATTCCAGCTATCTTTTTAGTACACCGAAAATTTACCCCCAGCGGCGCCCCTCGGGCTCCCCTGGCAGAATAGGTTCAATAAACAGAGAGAGGTATAGCATGTCCAGAAAGAATATGGTGTTTATTTTTTTAGGGATCACGGTGGTGGCGATTTTAGGGATCGCGGCTTTCTACTGGATAGAAGGGACCCTGTACGTCTCCACCGACGACGCCCGGGTGGCCTCCAACGTGGTGGCCGTAATACCCGAAATTCCCGGAAAAATTGTGGAATGGCGGGTCAAGGAGGGGGATCGGGTTTCTTCGGGGGATCCCCTGGGCCGTCAGGATCTCGGTTCCGCCTTAACGTCCGGGGCCCTCAACCCCCAGGGCTTGGGTACCGTAGCGGGTATCTTTGCCGAAAAGGCGGTAATAAAGGCCCCCATTTCCGGCCAGGTAATCCAATCTTCCGCGGTGGTGGGCCAAATGGCGGGGCCCCAAACAACCCTGGCGATTATCGCCGATACGGAGGGGTTGTATGTTTCCGCAAATATTAAAGAAGGCTTCATAGGGGGTGTAAAACTGGGACAGGACGTGGACGTCCGCATCGACGCGTTCCCCGGTAAAACCTTCAAAGGGAAGGTGGAAAGTATCGGCCGAGCCACCGCTTCTACCTTTTCTCTCCTGCCTACCCAAAGCGGTGGGGGAAACTACACCAAGGTCGTGCAGGTAATTCCCATAAAAATCACCCTTGTCGATAAGGGTTCCGAGCGGTTGATGATCGGAATGAACGCGTATATCCGTATTCGTCTTACAAAATAAGGAAGGAAACATGAAGCGAAACTATCCATGGTTGATGGGCGTCGGTGTCCTGGGGGCCCTGTTCTTTTGGGGGTGTTCTTCTTCCCGCCCGAGCGATCCGGTTCCCGTAAAAACGGTTTCCGTAAAACAGGGGCGGATAGAGAAGGAATTGATACTTTCGGGGGTTCTGGCTCCCAATAAAAGTCTAAATATTTACCCGAAACTGTCAGGACAAGCGAAAAGTGTCCGGGTCGATATCGGAGACACGGTTCGTCAGGGACAGCTTTTGGTGGAGATCGATACCAAGGAATTGAACGCCCAGTTGGAGGTGGCCGAAGCGGCGGCGGCGACGGTGCGGGACCAGGCGGCCCAGGCTAAGCTGGGTATAGAAAGCGCAAAATTAAACCTGGATTTAGCCCAAAAAAATTACGATCGGACCAAATCCCTCTTTGAAAGCAAAGCGGTTCCCCAAAGCACCATGGACGATGCCCAAACGAAGTTGGACCTAGCTAAAACCGCCTACAACAACGCCCAGCAACAGTATCAGACCGTCGGAGGGTCCGGTACCGCCCAGGCGGAGGCCCAAATCAACCTTATCCGTGTCCAAATATCCAACAGCCTGATCACCAGCCCCATCGATGGGACGGTGACCAACCGAAATATCAACGTGGGAGAATTAACGGCCCCCAGCATGAGCCTTATGACCATCGCCGATACGGCTACCTTGAAACTCCAGGGGACGGTCTCCCAGGAGGATGTTCCCCTGATTCATCTGGGCGACAGGGTAAAGGTTTCGGTGGACGGACTGGGGGGGATTACGTTTGAAGGAACGGTGACCCAAGTGGGACCCATCGCCGCGACGACGGGACAGTACTTCCCCGTGGTCATCACGGTGGTGAATAACGGAAAACTTCTCGCCGGTATGACCGCCAAGGCGGTTTTCAAACTGACCAGCCCCGGGGGACTCATCGTTCCCCAGTCCGCCCTTACTACCGATGGATCCCAGCCCTTCGTCTTTGTGGTGACCAACAACCGGGCCGCCAAGCGGGTGGTGGAAGTGGTAAACCGGGGGAACGGTAACGCCCTAATTGCTTCCGGTTTGAACGAAGGTGATCTAGTGGCCACCACGAATGTGGATATTCTCCAGGATGGCATGGAGGTGCGGCCTTGATTCGCCTCCGTAATTCCGCTTGGACAGGTATTTTTTTCGTCCTTATGTTCCTTTGGGCTACCCTTATCCCGGCAGTGGCCCAGGAAACAAAACCCCTTTCGCTGGAAGAGGCCCTTACCCGGGCTCTGAAAACCGATCCGGGGATCCGTTCGTCCTCCTTTGACCTTCTGGCATCCCAGGCCCGTTCCAAAGACGCGGTCTACCGAATGATCCCCTCCCTCGCTGTTTCTACGGGGTACACCCAGCTTTCACAGGAACCCACCGCGTCCCCTGTCAGCACTGGAAATACCACCTACGATATGATCGTTAATGGTCTTTTAAAGGAGTTTAGCGGTTCCCCGAACAATTCCCGGGACGTTCGCCTGGATCTGCAGTACCCCATTTTCGCCGGATTCCGGCTTCGGGAAGCCGCAGAACTGGCCAAAGTCCAGGCTTTAAGCAAAGCCGATGCCCTGGAACTTACCCAACGGGCCCTGGTGTTTGAAATTAAGCGAGCCTATTGGGAGGCAGTCCGGGCCACGGCTAACGTAAACTCCCTCTCTAAAACCCTGGAATTGGAAAATCTTACTAAAGAGGAGATCCGTAACCTGGCAGACCAGGGGATGGCCACGGCGGCGGACCAGTTGGCCCAGGATTCCCGCTCCGACCAGGCCCTGCTTTCCCTGGACGAAGCCAAAGCCCAGCAGGCCATGGCTTTTCTTGCCCTTTCATCGCTCATCGGTGACCGCACGGCGGATTCGACGCAAAACTCCACTTCCTATACCTTGACCACGGCCCCCCTTTCTTCCGAAGCGCCCCAACTAAAACAGGGGAACTTGAATGAGGATCAATTGGTAGCCCAGGCTCTTTCCCATAGACCCGAAGTACGCCTGGCCGGCACGGCCCTCAACGGGGCACTGCACGCCCAAAAAATGGCCCAAGCGGATTATTACCCCACGGTTCTCTTAACCGGCGCGATTAGTTACCAGGACCCGGACCCCCGAATGTTCCCCCCCCAGGATAAATTTAACCTTACCTGGAGCGCCGGCGTTCGTCTCCGCTACGATATCGGCGGCGTTCCGGGCTCCGTGGAACGAAACAAGGCCGCCGACGCGGACGCCGAAAAAGCCCGGTCGGATCTGGAACGCCAACGGAACGGAATAGCCCTCGACGTCCGACGCTGTACCCTCGCCCTAAACCGAGCCCGGCTATCTTTAAATTTGACCAAGGGTCTCGTGGCCCAATCGGAGGAAAACCTTCGGGTAACCACCGCCAAGTACGATAACGGGATGGTAAAAAAATCCGATCTCCTCCAGGCGCAAATTGCCCTGCTCCGTTCCAATTTCGCCGTGCAGAACAAAATGATCGACGTGGAAATCGCCCAGGCGGACCTTATCCGCGCTACGGCTCTGGAACCGGTCTCCCAGGAACTACAATGACCCCAGAGGGGGCTCCTGTAGCCATTCCTTCAGGGTTCCAAGTAACCGTTCCCCTACCCGGGCTTCGATGTCGATGTGGGTGTCCGTATACTTTTCCGAGATGACGGTTCCCGAACGGTGCAAAAGGGCTACCAAATCGTGCCGGTTAGGGGGAAATTGAAACCGATACAGGGGCCCCGAAAGACGGAGGTCCAGGCGTCGAACCAAATCGTCAAGCCCCTGTCCGGTAAGGGCGGAAACGAATACCCCATCGGAGTACCGATGGCGCAAAGTATCCAATCCTTCGGGGCTTTCAATTCGATCAATTTTGTTCAACGCCAGGATCATGGGGGTTTTCTCGGCCCCCAATTCTTTGATAACCGTCATCGTTACGTCAAAATGCCGATCCAACTCCGGATCCGAAGCGTCCAAAACCTGCACCAGGAGATCCGCCAACGTGACTTCCTCCAGGGTAGAATGAAAAGCGTCTACCAATTCGTGGGGAAGCCGTCGAATAAAGCCAACCGTATCGGTTAGCAGGATAGGTTGACCTTTACTAATTTCCACCCGCCGGGTTGTAGCATCCAGGGTGGCGAACAGTTTATCCTCCACCAGGACTTGGGCTTTGGTCATCCCGTTGAGCAAGGAGGATTTTCCCGCGTTGGTATAGCCCACAAGGGCGCAGGATGGAATAGGGACCCGCTCCCGTCTTTTTCTCTGGGTAGCCCTCTGCTTACGAACCTCCAGCAACTCCTCTTGCAGTTGATGAATCCGCCGCTGGACCGTCCGCCTATCCAGCTCCAATTTGGTTTCCCCCGAGCCTTTGGTTCCATATCGTCCCCCCCGTTGACGGGAAAGATCGATGTATTTATGGGTCAGCCGGGGTAACGAATGGGTTAATTGGGCCAATTCGATCTGAAGTTCCGCTTCCCGAGTTTTTGCTCGGTTGGCGAATATTTGAATTATCACCTCTTGTCGGTCGATAGCTGGAATACCGGTTAATTCTTCCCAGTTTCTCTGCTGGGAGGGACTAATATCCTGATCAAAAACAAGACAATCGGCGTCTAAAGCCTTGGCCGCTTCGGTGATTTCATCGGCCTTCCCTGTACCCATACCGTATTGGGCGTTTTTTCCCCGAATCCGGACTGTTTCATAACCCACGATGTTTAAGCCCAGGGTCTTAGCCAATGAACCCAGTTCTTTGGTAAGGGATTCGGCTTCCCAATCTTCCATGGATCCATCGCGAATTCCAATAAGGAAAGCCTTTTGTGGAGCCTCTTCTGTTTCGTGTAGTTCCCGCATAATGCTCTAGTATTGTCTTATTTGTACCCCACGTCTAGGAGCCTGGCGGCCTGCATAAACCAGGTGCTTCTAACCCCGTTAATATAGTACTGTACTAACGGAAAGAAAAATCCGAGAATAAAAAGTAGCATTATGTCGGAGTGGCGTAGGTGACGGTAACCCAAAAAATTTCCGTCAGTTTATTATTATCAGTTATCCTCTTTGCCGTTTTTACGGTGCTTTCATTTACCGGTCTATTCGACCTGGTGGAGGCTCGGTTTTACAACCCCTCCATAACCCAGGGTTTGGAACGGGAGGTGGGGGGAAGCGCTACGGTAATCCAGGATTACCTTACGGAATTGACGAATCGGTTCTCTTCCACCCTGGATGAGGCGCCGGTTAAGCGGAGTTTCCTGCCTAATCAAAGCGCTTCTGATATTTTTGAACGATCAAAACTCTATGGAACCCTTCTGGAATCCGTAAACGGACTTCAGGGTATTCAGTTTATCGATTCCACCGGCCGCCGGATTCATTTTTCTACCCTAAAAGCGGATATTATTAAACAGGACCAACTTTCGGTGATGTATAGAAACTATGGGGATGTAAAAAATGATCTTCCTTACGATGCCCTATCCGTTTCTGATAAGGGTAAACCCCGTATCATCGCCCTGGAAGGGGAAGATCAACTGATTTTTTCGTTTCCCTTTTACGATTCCTTCAATATTTATAAAGGAACGTCGGTTTTTTATCTTTCCGTTCGGTCCATCGCCGATCGGTTAATAACCGAAGGGGTCTTGAAGGTCGGGGAAGACGTGGCTTTAGTTTCCGAACCCTTGGGTTTCGTGATGGGTTTGCCTAAGGTCGCGAAAACGTCCCTCCTTGCCGCGGTCGGCGGGGCGTGGAAGTCCGGAAGTCTGGTTCCCACGCCCCTGGTCACCGGTACCTCGGGTAAATCCTTTACCCTAATATCAAGTAAAACCAAAAATGATATCTTTGTGGGCCGCCTGGTAGACGAGGCGGTCTTTGTGTTTCCCATGGCCATGAAGGTGATCCTGTTGGTATCATTTTTCCTGACCTCTTTTTTGACCATTTTTCTCCTGTTCAATCTGCGGCAGGATTCCATCACCGTCGTTCGGGATCGGCTTAAACGGCTCCAAATTACCCTGCTGGAAGAATATTATGAACGGAAGGGCGATTTAGACTGGGGGCGCTGGTCCCGGGAGCTGGATCAACGAAGGGAAGAGGTTCGAACCGAAATCAAACGGGGCCTAAGACGGAAAGCGAGAAAAAAGACCGAACAGGATATCGATGCCCTCATAGACAAATCCTGGAACGAGTTGGTTACCCTTATCGGGGGTCGCCCGGAAACTCGGCTTACCGCGAACATAGACGAGGGAAAACTCCAAGAGATTCTCGGCAAGGTGCTTGCTTCCACAGGACCCTCCACCACGCCCCACGCACCTATCTCTCCACAACCAGCCCCCAATGCTCGGGCTATCCCACCAACACAACCGGCCTATACCCCAAAACCAGCCGGTGCCGTAGCCCCGTCGCCCACCCCCAAAACAGCCCCGGTACCGCAGGGCCCAAGCTCCACGGAAGCGGAAGCCGTCGAGGAACTGGAGGAACTCGAGGAGCTGGAGGAAGTAGCGGAAGCGGCCCCGGAAGGGACAGCCCCCGAGGCCGCCCCGGAGGAGGCCCTAGAGGAGATCCCGGAGGCCGGAACCGAGGGCGCTTCGGTCTCGGCCCAGGCCGAACCAGGGGTCCCCGCCGCCCCAAGCTCCACAGAACCGGAAGCCGTCGAGGAACTGGAAGAGCTGGAGGAACTCGAGGAAGTAGCGGAAGCGGCCCCGGAAGGGACAGCCCCCGCGGCCGCCCCGGAGGAGGCCCTAGAGGAGATCCCGGAGGCCGGAACCGAGGGCGCTTCGGTCTCGGCCCAGGCCGAACCAGGGGTCCCCGCCGCCCCAAGCTCCACGGAAGCGGAAGCCGTCGAAGAAC
>Ga0078972_1002235_pt1 | contig 65375 bp, 67 predicted proteins | sample YelNatPaOPGAMG01_FD_67568 | JGI IMG/M metagenome (GOLD analysis project Ga0078972, IMG submission 67568) | Hot spring thermophilic microbial communities from Obsidian Pool, Yellowstone National Park, USA - OP-RAMG-01 (SPADES assembly) (version 2) | ecosystem: Environmental > Aquatic > Thermal...
AAACCGCAAGCTTCCCCCCTTGTGGTGCTCCCCCGCCAATTCCTTTAAGTTTCAGCCTTGCGGCCGTACTCCCCAGGCGGCGGGCTTAACGGCTTCCCTGCGGCACTGGCACGGCTCGTAGCCGTGCCAACACCTAGCCCGCATCGTTTACAGCTGGGACTACCCGGGTATCTAATCCGGTTCGCTCCCCCAGCTTTCATCCCTCACCGTCGGGCGCGTTCCAGCCGGCAGCCTTCGCCACTGGTGGTCCTCCCGGGATTATAAGATTTCACCCCTACCCCGGGAATACCGCCGGCCTCTCCCGCCCCCTAGCCGGGCAGTATCCCCCGCAGTCCAGCGATTGAATCGCTGGATTTAACAGGGGACTTACCCAGCCGGCTACGGATGCTTTAGGCCCAATAAGCGTCCCCACCACTCGGGGAGCGGGTATTACCGCGGCGGCTGACACCCGACTTGCCCTCCCCTTATTCCCCCAGCTGGCTACACTGGGGAAAAGCCACCCTCAGCGGGCGGCACTCGGGGTGACCCCGTCACGCTTTCGCGTATTGCGGAGGTTTCGCGACTGCTGCGCCCCGTAGGGCCTGGACCCTTGTCTCAGTGTCCATCTCCGGGCTCCCGCTCCCACGGCCCGTACCGGTTATAGGCTTGGTGAGCCGTTACCTCACCAACTACCTGATCGGCCGCGGCCCCATCCTTGGGCAGCGCCTACAAGCATGGTGTAGGCGCCCTTTCGGCAAGGACCCATTCCAGGCGTCCTCACCTATCGGGGATTAGCCCCAGTTTCCCGGGGTTATCCCCGTCCCAAGGGCAGGTTAGCCACGTGTTACTGAGCTGTGCGCCGCGCCTCCACCGTGGCTTGGAGGCGCACAACTAGCATGTCTTAGTCCCACCCCGATAGCAGTGGGGTCCGGCAGGATCAACCGGAGTTAGGTGATCCGGCTGATCACCGGATACGCTTATTGGGCTACGGCCGCAAAGCCGACTGGATTTGGAGGGAGATCCACATAGCCAAAGCCCATTTCAGACCTAACATGTAACTGTCAGGTCCACATTTCTGTGCCCGCAAATGGAGGCCAACCATCCTCATCCCTTTTGGCGTAAACGCCTTCCGGTTGGGGTTGGGCCGCCGCCGGAAATGCGGGCACGCAAGATAAACTGGTTTTTCCAGCGAATATAAATATTTCTGTAGCCCTTAATATATATATTCTCGTTTTTAAATAAGCTAGTCGTGCCTTAAGCAGCTGTTGCATACGTATTTGACGTTTAGAAGGCTTAAATAGGCGCTGGACAGTTTCTGAATTCTTAGGAAAGGCGGAAAAGGTTTATGGAAGACATTTCAAGGTACTACGCCCTGCTCAAGGATCCCACTAGGAGAAGGATACTCGAGATCTTAGGCAGTCAGGGGAAGATCGGGTTTAAGGAGCTCCGCGAAGCCTTGGGCGTCGGTGTGGGCACGGTTTACTACCACTTGGACATGCTTTCCGACTTTATTGAGCAGGATAAACAGCGTAAATACCAGTTAAACGCGAGGGGACAAATGCTTTACAGAGTTTTGAAGGATGGAAACGTGCCCGCCAGCCTCCAGATAAGCGAAGCCCTAAGCCACAGAGCCGCCAAGTGGCTCTTCCTATCACCCATATTCGCCATGACAGCTGAACCCCTAAGGTTTTTGCCAATATCCGCCCTCATAATGGTTTTAGGAGCCTGGGGAGCCGCCGCAGCTAAGCTTGAACCAGCCCTACTCTTCTATTTTGAAGGCTCCACTCGCAGCCCCACGAACATCTCCGCACTTTTCATTTTCAACTGGATAGGCTTGTTTCTGTTCGCCGAAACTTTAGCCATAGCCCTTTTTAGACGGGTAGGAAACGACCTGCAGCTTTTTACATGCATTGGGCTGGCAGCCCTCCCAATGGCTGTTTATCCATACCTCTACTTGGCCGCTCCATCATTCCTAGAAGCCCTAGCCCTCAGCAGCTGGGAACTGCTGAAAACTTTGAGGTACTCTGTGCTTGTGGTTTTGCAGGTTTGGAGCATACTGCTGATTTCAGCAGCCATATGCTATGGAAAAGGCTTAAGGCTTGACAAGGGCATACTTATAAGCCTAACAGCCACCTACGTAAACATAGCCTTCCTGTTCATGCTTGGAAAGTTCGCGTAAAAGTTCTAGGTTTCTAGAACCGCCTTTTGGAATAATTCGAGTTTTATGGAAGCGGTTTTCTTAAAAGCCAGCTTAGCATAGTCTATTTCGGTGAAAAAGCATGAAAAACACGAGAAAAACAATATTGGCTTTAAGTCTAGCCCTTCTGCTGGCCGCACCAGTTTTGGCTGCCGTAACCTCCACAGCGAACGCCGACGACTCTGTAGAGAACGTTCAAAGCCTACCCGTCACGGAAGAAGAATGCTGGAGAAATGTGTGGTACAAGTTCGAGTCACCTCTGATAACGCTGATTTTCCCGGCGAGGGGCACAAAGCCCATGTTTCTATGGTGGTACACAAACGATAACAGCACGATATATGTAGTCAAGTTCCAAGGAGTGATCGAATACCTAACAATTGACAAACCATACTATAGGCATAGGTTCCACGCAGACGACGCCACAATAAACGCAACCCTATGGAAAGAACGTATTGAACCAAAACTGTACCAGAAAGGTACTCAATTTGGAAAAAACTGGTACATGGGCAGAGTTGAAGAATTCAAAGGGCTTTTGTCAGGTCTGCATAGGGCTTACTTGCCATTCAGTGCATGCAACTGGACGCTGACCGGACCAGAATATGTTAAAGGGAAAGGCTACTGGTCCTTCAACTTCACCTTAACCACAGTTCACGGCCATCCAAACTTGAAGTTCGCGGAAAACAATATTGAAATAAGATGCAGATTCTACAACACCACAACCACGGAGACACCGGATACAGATAGCCCGGATTACAATTATACTGTTGCTGCTGGACAGTTGAAGTTCGACTTCGTTGTAAAGCGTTGGGAATGGAACATAGATAAAATCAACGGTTTCCTCAGAAAATGGGGTCTTGAGGTGCCAGAAAGCAAAACAGGTTTAGCGTTATGGGTCAATATGGCATCCATTAAGCTCGAAGACTTTTCATGCGCCGAGAACGAAGTTCAACACGAAGCACAAGTTAGAATTGAAAACAGGTCTCAAATGCGGGAGGCAATAATTAACGGCGATCGCTACGCCGTGGATAAGAACGAAACAAGCCAGGATGAGAACCCAGTGCAAGCCACGCTTCAGCTTAAGGAAAGGTTTAGGGAACGCGTAAGAATTCACTTTGCCCGCGGGGAAAAAAATGTTCCCGTAGGCTTCTTGGAGTTTGTGCCATGGGCAAGGCTTCTAAATCCAAACGGAACAACCCACGAGTTTGTAAATGTGACAGCATCTTACATTGCAGCGGGCGGACACCTCAGACTGTTCATTTGCTACCCATACTTTGGAAACTACACGCTTGAGCATGACCCAACGATAGGTCTGGCGTCAGCCCCAACGATCCCAGAACTGATAACCACCAAACTGCTGTGGATTTTAATCGGCGCCACCGCAGTCATCGGTGTGGCTGTTGCCGCTGTTAAGTTGCTTAAAAAGCCAGTAAACATCTTAACCGTCAAATAACTTACCTCCTCCCCTCTTTTTGTTTGGCATATTCTGTTTTTAGGGGTAAAGTTTATATTGTATATTACTACGTAATATTTTGATCCAAATGAAGAAAGAGGAAGAAATCCGCTGGCAGATTGTGAAAGCCATGCTTGAAGAGTTTCCAGAATTAAGGGAAAAGGTAAGGGAGTACGTGGAAAAGCATTACGAATCGAAGGGTTCAGTCTCAAAGCTCGGATTTTAGGTTTGGTTCTTCTTTAACAGGTGGGTTGGCGGGACTTTAACGTTATTTCTGTTGTTTTCGGTCTTTAGGAGCTCCGTTATTTCGCGATAGCGTTGAAGAAACTCAAGACCCTTCGGTGTCGCCTTATAAAATTCTTTGCCGTTTTCCACCTTCCTATCGATTAAGTTCACTTTCTCCATGAACTTCAAGTAGTCGTTAAGCTGTGTGAAGCTAAGGTTTGCCCTGTACATGATTTGGGTTTTCAAGACGCCGTCCTTTGCTATTTCCAGAATTTCCGCAATAATGTAAAGCTTGTCCCGCCTTTTAGGCTGGGGGTTAGAGCCCCAAACGTCCATTTCCACATTTTCCTCTCAACAAATGGTTCAAGGTAATAGAGGAAGCTGCGTATTTTAAGCGGTGTTTCCACAACCCCACTATTACTGTTCTTGTAATATTTTCTAGAAGAATCTTCTATGAAGCTCCGCCCTTTTCAGTAACAGTCTTATAGGTTTGGAAGAAGATACCAACTAAAAGGGTGGAAGAATGCTTGTGGGTTTGATTTCAGACACCCATGACAACCTACCCATGGTGGAGAAAGCCGTAAAAAGGCTCAACGAGGAAAAAGTTGGGCTTGTGCTCCACGCCGGCGACTACGTGGCGCCATTTGTGATTCCAAGGCTCAGCGGGTTGAAGGCTAGGCTTATAGGGGTTTTCGGGAACAACGACGGGGACAGGGAACTCTTGAAAAAACGTTTTAGCGAAAACCCCATGTTTGAGGTTCGTGGAAACTTTGCAGAAGTAAATATCGACAACATCAAGATCGCGTTGCTGCATGGCAGTGAAGAGGAGCTTTTAAAGGCTTTAATTGAAAGCGAAGCTTTCAACGTGGTAGTTCACGGACACACCCATAAGGCGGAAACATACCGCAAGGGAAAGACCCTAGTTGTTAACCCAGGTGAGGTTTGCGGCTACCTAACGGGAAAAGCCACAATAGCCCTTCTCGACACAGTAAAACTTGAGTTGAAAACTGTGGAACTTGTCTAAGCGCTCACACGACAGTAGGGCGCCCTCAACTGGTTAACAAGCCTAAACAAGGACTCGATCTCCTCGTCGGAGGCCCCCCTACGCATGGGTGTTAAAACATCCACCATGTTGTCGCTTCTCATCAAGCATGGTTTAAGTTTTCCGTCGCTTGTAACCCTGAGGCGGGTACAGTGCATGCAGAACTCCGTGTTTTCAATTGGGTGGACAACCTCCACTTTCAAGTCTGGAAGATAGTATACACGTCGGTTTTGCATGTACCGTCTAACCTCAACTTTCAGGGCTTTCTGTCTCAACATCTCCTCATACTCATCTAACGGTTTATGGTAGGCCTCGTAGTACTCGCGGCTTATGTTCACCGGTTCAAGCTCAATGAGCTGCAGCACGGCTCCTGTTTCCCTCGCAAAATCCATCATTTCCGGCAAGTGGGAGTCGTTCACTCCTTTCAAAATAAGCATGTTAAGCTTCACGGGGTTTAGCCCAGCCTCGACGGCGGCTTTAACACCCCTCAAAACGTTTTCCAGCCTGCCGCCCGTCAGCTTACAATATGTTTCGCCGTCTACCGTTGGAAGATTTATGTTCACCCTACTTAAGCCGTTTGCCCGCAGTTTCCAGGCTAAGGGTTCAAGCAGCGTTCCATTCGTTGTCATGGAAAGCTCCTCCAAGCCTTTTATGGAGGATATGCCTCGGACTATCTGCAAAATATCCTTCCGCATCAACGGTTCCCCGCCCGTCAACTTAATCCTTGAAATGCCAAGTTTGACCGCTATCCTCGCTATACGCACAACTTCCTCCGCCGTCATTTCAATGGAACCCTCCGCAAGTTTGTCCTCGCCTTCCGCATGACAGAAACTGCAATGCAAATTGCAAGGCTTTGTCAAAACTATTCTGAGGTTTAGAAGCGGCCTGCCATAGCTATCCACAAGCACCATCGTTATTCCCGCGCGTGCTTAACGATGTGTGCAGCTTCCGGCAATATAAGCTTTTCAAGGCAAAGCTTAACAGCGTCCGGTGAGCCCGGAATACAGAAGAAGGCTTTGCCTTTAGCTATCCCGGCGAAGGCGCGGGAGAGAATAGCGGCTGAGCCAATCTCTTCATAGCTTAAAAGTCTAAAGAGCTCTCCGAAGCCCGGTAGGGTTTTCTCCATGAAGGGCGAAACTGTCTCTATGGTTATGTCCGTTGGAGTTATCCCCGTTCCTCCACAGAATATGGCGACGTCTATATTAGATTCTTCTAAAACGGTTTTGACGGCTTCTTCTATGGCTTTTTTATCGTCAGGTATGGTTTTGCGGAAAACAACTGAGTAGCCATGGCTCCTAACCATTTCCTCCATCAAGTCGCCTGACTCGTCCTCGACTTTTTCGCCTTTTTTCAGCTTGGTGTAGCGGGAGGTGCTGCAGACAACAATGCCGAAACCCAGCTTTTTAGGGGCTTCAGCCTTATGCCTAAGCGTGCTTTCGCTCATTTGGCTTCTCTTCCTTAACCTTTCTCACAACGTGAATGTTCTCAATAACTGTGGATGGATACTGCCCCTCCGCGTCCTTCTCGTACTGTTTAACCATATCCCATATCGTCAGGAGGCTTATGGCCGTCGCCACTAATGCTTCCATTTCAACACCTGTTTGGGCCTCGGTTTTAACGGTGGATGAAACCTGCACCGTTGAGTTGTCGATTATTTCTATGTCCACCCTCACGTTCGTCAACGGCAACGGGTGGCAGAATGGAATCAAAATGCTTGTCTCCTTTGCAGCCAAAGTCCCAGCGATCTTCGCCGTATAGATCGGGTCGCCTTTCTCAACTTTCCCGTCTCGGATTAGGTTTATGGTCTCCGGCTTAAGCCTAATCCTGCCCGTGGCCGTAGCCTCCCGGTAAGCCTTCGGCTTTCCAGTTATATCCACCATGGCCATCTTAAATCCCAGCTTCAAAAACTAGACGTAAAGCTACTTATTTAACAGTTCTCGGGGACTCCCAAGAATCCATAAGCGTTTTCACAGCCCTAGCCTTGGGAGAAGCCTCATTAAGCCTGTATAGTTGGATTCTGCCAAACTTTTTGTGTTGGAGTATGCCCTCCTTCTCCAAAACTTCCAAGTGTTTAGCAACCGTTTTATGGTTCGCACAAGCCTTCCTAGCGATTTCCGAAATGTTAAGCTCCCTCACATTGGACAGTACCTTCAAAATTTTTAGGCGAAGTCTATTTCCGAGAACCTCCTCAACCTCCATCCCCATCAACCAGCCTCTTGCCCGCTTCACCTCTCCCTCTCAAGCATTGAGAAAAGCTCTTTCTCCAATTGGTGGACGGAAACTCCTGGAAGGTATATGCGAGTTGTTCTTCCACGCTGTCCAGCTCTCGAAACTGTTTTCCGTATAACGCCTATGGCTGAAAGTGTTTGGAGGTATTTCCAAAGCTGGGTGTGAGTGTGGGGTTGAACCTCAAACTCTTCACATGCAACAGCGTATTCCCTTTCAACCTCCGTTAAAGTTGCATAGGCTCTGTCCTCATTTTCCCTGAAGAACCTTGCAACACCCAGGAGGAGGAGTTTCTCGTGGAAGCTTAAGGCGGCTATGTCACTTTTCTTCACTAAAGCGAATATGCTTGAAACAGCCTTCCTTACACATTCAGGCGTGACAAAGCCTAAACCTTCGGCGTCCGCGTATTTTCCAGCCCTCCATAGGAGTTCTATGGCGAAACGGGCGTTTCCACCCTCGGATTCGGCGAGTTCTGCTATGAGGTCCACGGTGTCCTCTAGAACCGTGGATGGTTTGAAAGCCAGCTGAACCCTATCATTTACTATGTCCACAAGCTGTTCTTTGGAGTACTTTTCAAGGCTTATTATGTTGGATTGGAGGGTGCTCCTGGTGCTTGGATCCAGCTTGTCCAAAACCTCTAATTTTTTTAGGATGCAGATGAGGGAGAAACGTTGAGGCTTATTCATCCTTGCCTCTTGTAAGCGGGTGAGCTTGTAAACCGGTTCCGCCCCCTCCCTCTCAATTAAACTTTCAAACTCGTCAAGGGTCAGGATCACATAGGCGTTTTCCTCGTCCAAAACCTGAAGGAAAATATTTAGGAGTTCTTCGGCTGAAAAGCCCCTTCTCGGAAAGTTTGGGTGGAAAAATGTTATGGCGTGGTGGAGTATTAGGAAGAGGCTTCCACGGTACTGGCGGCAGTTCACGTGGATGTAGTTGAGGTTTAGGCCCCGCTGTTTGGCCTGTTCAACTACGTCAGCTCCGAAACGTTGGGTTAAAGCCGTTTTCCCCGTGCCAACATCGCCGACTATCAAGACCCTTTGGGCCATCCTCCACGGCTGCGTTAGGGCGAAACTGAAGAACTCTTTTAGGAGGCGCATTTCGCCGTCTCGATGGAGGAGCTTTCTTGGAACATAGCTTATGTCAAGCTTCGTCTCGTCCATGAAGACGCTGCGGCGCGTTAACACCTTTAAACCTCAAAAGGGAAATGGGTTTAAACCACTGTTATGCTTTTCTCTCAAACTTTTCACCTCGTTTCGCAAAACACAAAATTTTTAAGCGCAGCTTCATAATTTTGTTGGCAAAAATGATACCAAAGTATTTCTTCCTTACAAAGGGCGTTGGAAAACACAAGGATCAACTTCAATCCTTCGAGCTGGCCTTGAGGAACGCAGGTATCCACCACTGCAACCTCGTAAACGTTTCAAGCATTATTCCGCCAGGCTGTAAGCTAATCTCCAAAGAAAAGGGCCTAAAAATGCTTAGGCCGGGCGAGATAACCTTCGTGGTGATGGCTAAAAACCAGACTAACGAGCCTCACAGGCTTATAGCCGCCTCCATAGGGGTTGCCATTCCCTCAGGCAAAAACAATTATGGCTATTTGTCGGAGCACCACTCTTTCGGGCAGACCGATGAGGCAGCTGGAGACTACGCTGAGGATTTGGCGGCAACAATGCTTGCTACAACCATGGGCATACCCTTCGACCCTCAAACTGCATGGGACGAGCGGAAACAGCTCTTCAGAGCCAGCGGACTAATAATAAAAACCACCAATATAACGCAGTCAGCCACAGGCGACAAAAACGGCTTGTGGACAACGGTCATCGCCGCTGCAGTGTTCGTGCCGGACAGACGGAAACGCGAATAAGCCGTTTCGCACCCAAAATCGCACACCTTTTTATCCAAAAAATTATAGCCTAATAGCGTTAAGAACTGCAGAGTGTTAGGTGAAGTTTGTCTTGAAAATTCAGACTCCCATAATCCTTGTTAACTTTAAAACTTACTTGGAGGCTACGGGTAGAAGGGCTGTTAAGCTGGCGAAAGTGGCGGAGAGGGTAAGCCGGGAAATCCGTGTTTCAATTTGCGTCGCCCCCCAGTTTACGGACATAGCCTTGGTGGCTGGAGAGGTTGAAATTCCAGTTTTCGCTCAACATATAGACCCCATAAAGCCGGGAAGTCACACAGGGTATGTGCTTGCAGATGCCGTTAAAGAGGCTGGGGCTGTTGGAACGTTGATAAACCACTCTGAGAGGCAGCTCCGGATTTCAGAAATAGACGCGGCCATAAAAATAGCCCGGGAGAAGGAGCTTGTCTCCGTGGTCTGCGCCAACAACGACACCATAAGCGCGGCTGTCGCCGCCCTAAAACCGGACATGGTTGCTGTTGAGCCTCCGGAGCTTATTGGCACCGGGGTTTCCGTTTCAAAGGCTAAGCCGGAGGTTATAGAGTCCACCATAAGGCTTGTTAGGGAAATAAACCCGACTGTTAAAATTTTATGCGGAGCAGGTGTCAGCGATGGAGAAGATGTGGCTGCGGCCTTGAGGCTTGGAACCGACGGGGTTTTGGTGGCAAGCGCCGTTGTGAAGGCGAAAGACCCATATAGAGTTTTATTGGATTTTGCCGAAAAAGCGAAAAACCAAACTTAAGGGGGAGCGCTAAGCCGATGAAGGTTGAGGCTGAATGTGCAGCGTGCATTGTCAACCGGGCTGCGGCTGAAATAAAGTTGGCGACAACAAATCCTGCGCTTCGCTTCAGAGCCATGATGGAGCTTCTCCACATGTTAAGCAAAGAGTTTAAGCCTTCAGCCGTGCCGGCGGACTTGGGCACGAAGAGGGACCGCTTGATCAAGAGAGTTACGGGCAACGATGACCCCTACAAGCGGAGCAAACGTCTCTGCAACGAAAACGCATTGAAACTTCTGCCCTACGCGAGGGGAATTGTTGAGGAGGGGTATAATCAGCAGGACAGATTTAAGAGGGCTTGCCTCTGCGCTATGGTTGGAAACGTGATGGAGTTTGACATCCCAGGACACAGCTTTACTTTTAGGACTTTAAAGAAAAGCCTTAGAGAGGCGGCGAAAGATCTTGTCGTCGATGATACTGGCAAAATCTACGAAGTCGCTCAGAAAGCGGGGAAAGTCCTCTATTTGACGGACAACGCTGGAGAAATAGTTTTCGACACGCTTCTAGTGGAGCAGCTTAAAAACATGGGCTTAACTGTCATTGTGGCGGTTAAAGGTGGACCTGTAATAAACGACGCAACTATGGAGGACGCCGAAATCTCCGGCATGACTAAGGTTGCGGATAAGGTGATAACAACCGGCACGGATGCCGTGGGTTTGGCGCCTAAGGAGTTTTCAGCCGAGTTCATGGACTTTTACAATTCTGTGGACATGGTTTTCGCGAAGGGCATGGGCTACGCTGAAACCTTAACCGAGTACAGGTTGGAGAAGCCCCATGCATTATTGTTTAGAACCAAATGTGAGCCTGTGGCAAACTTTTTCGCCGTGCCCCGCAATAAGAATGTGGCGAAGTTGATACCATAATGTTTGGTTTAACACCTCAAATCCGCATGTCCGGCGATGAACTTTCAAGGAGCGATGAGCTTCTCGGCAGCGAGTGGCTTATAACCAATGGTTTAGGCGGATACGCTTCATCCACCGTTTTAGGCGTGAACACGAGGAAGTATCATGGAATACTCGTGGCGGCTTTCCACCCTCCGAGAAAACGCATGGTCTGCATAGCCAAGCTCGACGAGGAGTTGAGAATTGGAAACGTTTTCTATCCACTTTACACCAACGAGTTTCAAGGCGGGATCTACCCTAACGGCTTTCACTTTTTAGAGGAGTTTTCAATCTCCCCTTTCCCAAAATACGTTTACGCCCTAAAAAACGTGAAGGTTTCAAAAACAATTTTCATGCCTCACGGGTTCAACGCCGTGATAGCGTTGTACCATGTTGAAAACATGAATCCCGTGAATGTGGAGGTTAACGTCTTCCCAATTTTAGCCTGCAGACATCTTCACGCAGTTGTGGACAGGTGGCATAACCCCCCAATTTTTACCCAGAAAATCGAGGGGGGAAAGGTGAAGATAAATGTTGAAAATCCTTCAGCGACGATTATTATGAGAGCAATGCACGGCGTCTACAATCAATCTGAAAAGTGGCTTGAGAAAGTTTACTTCCGCGAGGAGCATGTCCGAGGGGAAAGCCACCTGGACAACTGGTTCCAGCCTGGACTATTCATATTCAAAATTGGAGAAAAAGCCAAAGAAAAATTCGCTATGGTGGCTGTTGCCGACGAAAACGAAGCTTCTGCAGACGATGTTGAAGATGGAATGCCTTCAACAGTATACGATGTCGAAGGCTTATACGAGAAGGAGGTGGGGCGCTGCGGAAGGCTCCTCTTAAAGTTTTACGAGGAACATAAAGGCTTAGAGACAAGTGACTGGCTAAGCTGGCTAGTCCTCGCCGCGGACACCTTCATAGTTGAAGCTTTGAGAAGGCTTGGAAAACATGGAAAGTCCGTGGTGGCTGGATACCACTGGTTTGAGGACTGGGGCAGAGACACCTTCATAGCCCTGCCTGGTCTGACACTTGTAACCGGGCGTTTCGAGGATGCAAGGCAAATTTTCCTAACCTTTGTGGATTATTCCTCCGAGGGTTTAATTCCAAACTTTGTTTCAGACCTAGGTCTGCAGCCAGACTATGGCTGTGTGGATGCCACTCTGTGGTTTGTGAACGCCGTCCTCCAATATTTGAAGTACACCGGCGACTTCGCCTTTATCCAGAAAAACCTTTGGGGGACCATGAAGGCTTTTGTTGAAAACCTTGTTGGGGGCGTTTACGCTGAAATGCGGGTGGACGGTGACGGGCTTATCTTACATGGTCCAAGGATGACGTGGATGGACACGGCGGTGGACGGTCGGCCCATCACGCCTAGGGAGGGTAAGGCTGTTGAGGTTCAAGCCTTATGGTATAATGCCCTAAAAACTTTTGAGCTTTTGGCCAAAAAGTTCGATGAGAAAGGCGAGGCCGAAAGGTTTGCGGTTTTAGCTGAAAAGGCGAGGAAAAGCTTCACTGCGAAATTCTGGAACACGAATCTGGGCTGTCTCTTTGACGTTGTGGACAGGGACGGCAGGGGCGACCCGTCCATTAGGCCAAACCAGATCATCGCTGTCTCTTTGGACTTCACTATGCTGGACAAGGTCAAAGCGAAATCGGTTGTGAATGTTGTGCGCCGCGAGCTTTTGACGCCTTATGGTTTGAGAACCCTCGCCAAAAGCGACCCAAGGTACATAGGTGTTTACCATGGCGACAGACGGAGCCGCGACCTAGCGTACCATAACGGCGTCGCATGGCCTTGGCTTCTAGGGCCTTTAACAAAAGCTTACCTTAAGGTTGAGGGCTACGGCAGCTACCCACGGGAGTATGCGTTCAAAAATTTCCTCGCCCCCCTTCTTACCGAACAAGTGTTTAGGGCTGGACTTGGAAATGTGAGCGAAATATTTGATGGAGATCCCCCGCACACGCCGAGGGGATGTATAGCCCAGGCTTGGAGTGTAGCTGAGCCCTTGAGGGCTTACATGGAGGACATAATGCTTTTCAGGCCCAAGTCTGAGGGGGATGTTCTCCAAGTTTTAGGTTGATATTGTTTTTCTAAGGCTTTCAGCGGCGTTTTCCGGCGAAACCGTGTTTATGTATGCTCCTGTGCTTTTTTCGAAGCCAGCCCACACAGCAAGCTTTGGGTAAACCTCAAGGTGCCAATGGTAGTGTTGGCGTTTTCTCTCGTCTAGGCTTTGATGGAAGCCGAAGTTGTATGGCGGGTCGTTCAGCAGATTTTTGAGTGCATTGAAACATGTTTTCAAGATTTTTGCAAAACTCTCCTTCTCTCTCTCCGTGATTTCAATAAGGTTTGACATGTGCCTTTTCGGAAATATCCAGAACTCCATGGGGTTGATGCTTGCCCACGGCGCAAAAGCTACAAAGTCCTGATTTTCTGTGATGAAGCGGGGGCTTTCCCTTTCACGTTTAATGATGTTGCAGAACACACATTCGCTCTTTTCCCGCCAAAACCTTCTGCTCGCCCGCAGTTCCTCTTCAACAATTTTGGGAACGAAAGGCGCCGCGATGATTTGGCTGTGAGCGTGAGAAAGCGACGCTCCAGCTTCTAGGCCGTGGTTGCGGAATATGGAGACGTATCGCACATAGGGCTTCGAAGCCAGTTCGATTAATCTATCCACATAGGCGTTCACGACATGCACGAGCTGTGAAACGCTGGCATCTGAAGGGTGCTCGTCATGGTTTGGAGACTCAACTAAAACCTCATGATGCCCCACAGCCAAGGTCAAGTAGCCTCTTACAACGTTTTCTCCGCTGCCACCAGCCCCCTTTTGCGGCGGGGTGAAGGCTGGATAGAGGTTTGGAAAACAACGGGTAAGCCAGTTTCTATGCCTAAAACCATCCTCATCCTTCACCTTTTTGATTTCACCCTCAGATTCCACATACGCAAGCACTGCGGGCGGGGTCATATGCTCGTTTCCAGGGCAGAAGGGGCAGACGCCCTCCTTGGATTTGGGTTTCTCTTTTCTCGCAAAGTCTGTTGGACGACGTCCCCTCTCCGTGGCTATGACAACCCAGCGGTCAAGCAAATAATCCCTGCGAAGCTCGTTAGGGGGCATGCCTGCAACTCCAGCTGACATTAAAGTTTACGCCATGAAGATTTAGCGTTTTCGAACATTTTTGGATCCAACAACACCGATAGCAGGGATTATTTGGTTGAATTAAAAAATGTTAGAAAAATTCCCTCACCGTCTCGTGGAAGAAACTCTCTATCCCGACATTACTTTAAGCTAGCTGAATAATGTTGTTAATTAAGCCAACTTAAGTCGAGACTAAACATTCTGCACTCCATGGGCTTATAGGTTAGAAGAAGGCGGCGGTGGGTCACTGAGGTTCGACGCCTAGAATCCGTCCACCCCCTCAAACCCTACACTCGCACCCGCACCCCCTTGAGCGCCGAACGTCCAGGCTTAGGTTGCTCCCTCCCGGGCCTAGCCAGGTTCACCCGGCAAACGCCGTGGCAAGCCTCCCTACGGAGGCCGCCCGGCGACCGCCGACCCCAAGGGACGGATGGTCACAGCTTCGGAAGAGAGGGGGTTGGGCGGCCACAGGCGCCTCAGCCTCAGCTTTCGGCCCGTCATAAGGGGGTTTACGGTACAGGGGACCCCTAGCCCCCCGCCTAAGACCCACCGCCAAAAGAAAAAGTGGGCGGCGAAAACTATAAAACTTTACTTTACCTTAAACTTTCGTCAAGCCATTTCAAGTAGTCTTTTGAACCTTCAATAATTCGTGTAGCTATTATTTCTGGGACTTGGTAGCTGTGGAGCGTTTTCACCCGCTCTGAAACTTTGCCAAACAAGTCTCTTCTGGTTTTCATTAGAATTAGGTGTTCTTGGGCTGTGTCTATTTTGCCCTGCCACCAGAAAAGCGAATACGCCGGGCCAATTATGTTGGCGCATGCGATAAGCTTTTCTTCTAACAGTGTTTTGGCGATTTTTTCGGCTTCTTCCCTGCTTGGTGTTGTGGTTAAAACGATTATGTGGCTTGGTTTTTGTTGCATGTTTTTGCCTCCAGTCTTAGCGTTTGGAGAGGAAGCATTTTATTTTAACTGCGCCGTGTTTTAAGACTTGTCAGCGTTTGCAGGAGGTCTGCTGTTTGAAAACGCTGGGGATAGTTACAAGTGGTGGCGATGCGCCTGGCATGAATGCGGCTATAAGGGCGGTTACACGTTTAGCGTATGCAAGGGGGTTTCAAGTTTTAGGTTTTGAGCGGGGTTGGGAGGGCTTGATGCGGAACCGTTTTAGGCGTTTGGATCCGCGTTCTGTTGGCGGCATAATCCAGTCTGGCGGCACCATTCTTTTGACTTCCCGTTGTCCAGAGTTTAAGACGGCTGAAGGCGTTAGGAAGGCTGCGGAGAACTTGGCGGCTGATAATGTAGAAGGCTTGGTGGTCATCGGCGGAGACGGCTCTTTTCGAGGTGCCTTGGAGCTTAGCCGTGAAACCGACACGCTTATTGTTGGTGTTCCGGCCACCATAGACAATGATGTTTATGGAACGGATGAAACCATAGGGTTTGACACGGCGGTTAACACGGCTGTCGCGGAAATAGACAAAATTCGCGACACGGCCATATCCCATGAAAGAATCTTCGTCGTGGAGGTTATGGGCCGTAAACGCGGCTTCTTGGCTTTGGCTGTGGGCCTAACGGTTGGCGCTGAAGTTATTCTTGTTCCAGAAGTGCCCGTAAACCTGGAGGAAGTTTACAGGACCGTTAAGGAAAACGCCGCTAAGGGGAAGCGTTCCGGCATTATTGTGGCAGCTGAAGGCGTGGGCGACACGAGGAGAATTGCCAGCCAAATTGAACAAAACACTGGGGCGGAGGTGCGTCTAAGCATTGTAGGCTATGCCCAAAGAGGGGGAAGCCCCACCGCGAGAAGCCGTCTGCTTGCAAGCCTATTTGCAGAAGAAGCCGTCCAACTGATCAGCCAAGGCGTTGGAAACCGCGTCGTCGGCTTGCAGAAGGGCGAAATCACAAACATAAGCCTAGAAGAATCATGTAAAAACCAAAAGTCTTTGGATGTGCAGCTTCTGAGGCTTGCGAAGACTCTGGCGACCTAAACCCTAAACTAGCCGAAGAATACGCTGGCTATGTTATATAGTTCCAAGTCTACGGTTTTTCTCCTGCCAACCACGTCTTTGATGGGCACCGGGACTATGCGGTTTCCCTGGAGGGCTGTCATGTAGCCAAACCTGCCCTCGTGGACGTAGTCTATAGCTGCTACGCCGAATCTTGTGGCTAGTATGCGGTCGAAGGCTGTTGGTGATCCTCCCCGCTGAAGGTGGCCTAAAACCACCACGCGGGTTTCTATGCCAGTGCGCTGTTCAATCTCCTTCGCCAAAAAATAGCCCACTCCGCCTAGGCTTATGTGGCCGAACTCGTCTATGCGTTCGCTGTAAACGATTTCCCTACCGCCTTTAGGTTTGGCGCCCTCCGCCACCACAATTAGGCTGAAGTTTCTACCGCGGCGCTGGCGACTTCTAATGTATTCGCAGACCTCTTCTATGTCGAAGGGCTTTTCTGGAATCAGTATGACGTCGGCTCCTCCGGCGAGTCCAGCGTGCAAAGCGATGTGCCCCGTATATCTTCCCATGACTTCGAGGACTATGACGCGGTTGTGGGCTTCAGCTGTGCTGTGCAGGCGGTCTAGGGCTTCTGTGGCTATGGAGACGGCTGTGTTAAACCCGAAAGTGTAATCTGTTCCAGCTAAATCGTTGTCTATTGTTTTCGGCACGCCAACGCATTTAAGCCCGTAATCAGCCATCTTGTGGGCAACGCTTAATGTGTCGTCGCCCCCTATGGCGATGACAGCGTCCAAACCAGCTCTTCGAACGTTCTCCATAATCTGTTCTGGGCCCTTCTCCCTCTTGAAGGGGTTTGTCCGCGAAGTTCCAAGGATGGAGCCCCCACGAGGCAGGATTCCAGCCACAGTGTTCAAATCCAGCGGCATATAGTTGGCTTCCAGCAGGCCGCGCCAACCATCCCTTATACCAATGATTTCGTCGCCATAAGTTTGGATTCCCCGCCTAACGACAGCCCTTATTACGGCGTTTATTCCCGGAGCGTCTCCGCCCCCGCTTAAAACACCAACCTTCATGATTTATTCGCCTCCGTTTTAGGCTTTTCCAGAACTTCCAAAAAGGCGCATTTTCGCTTTAACAACCTCCTTCATGGCTTCTTTCGCAGGGCCCAAAATTTTTCTGGGGTCAAACTCTTTAGGCTGGTTTGCCAAAACCTCGCGGACGGTGGCTGTGAAAGCCAGACGCATGTCTGTGTCAATGTTAATTTTAGTTATGCCGAACTCAATTGCCCTCCTAATGTGGTCTTCTGGGATTCCCTTGGCACCCGTCAACTCCGCCCCGTATTTTGTGGCTTTCTCTATTATCCACTGGGGGACACTGGAAGCACCATGCAAAACCAGAGGCACATCAACCTTTTCACGGATAACCCTAAGCCTCTCAAAATCCAACCTAGGTTCACCCTTAAACTTGTAGGCGCCGTGAGAAGTGCCAATGGAAACAGCCAAAGCGTCCACTCCTGTTCGCTCAACAAACTCTTTGGCCTCATCCGGGTCCGTCAGCACAGCCTCCCTCTCCTCAACCCCTGCAAGCTTTCCAAGTTCACCCTCAACGGAAACACCCCTCAAGTGGGCCAGCTCAACAACTTTCCTTGTCAAGGCAACGTTTTCCTCGAAGGGGAGGTGTGAGCCGTCGATCATAACCGAGGTGAAGCCGGCCTCTAGGCACTTGCGGACCGTTTCAATGTCCTCACCATGGTCGAGGTGGAGCGCCATGGGCACCGGTGCACTTTCAGCCGCTGCCTTAACAAGCCCAGCCAGATGATTTAATCCAGCATATTTTATCGCGCCAGGTGTGACGGCCACGATCACGGGCGAACGCTCCTCAACAGCAGCCTCCACAACAGCCAGTAGGCTTTCAAGGTTTTGGATGTTGAAGGCTCCGACGGCATAGCCTCCCCGTCTAGCAGCCAAAAGCAGCTCCTTGCCGACGACAAGCATGTAATTTCACCAACAGTGAAATGCGCCCCAAACATATAAAAATGGTTGCATTTCCAAACAAAATTTAGAATCCATACCAAAAATAAACATACCAGAAATAAATTTCGCCTCCCTTTGTGCCTTTCGGGCTTTGCCCACGGGCCGGCGAAAGGAGGGTTTCCGAGGGGAGAAAGGAGAGAAGGGAGACCCAAAAACCGAAACTTCGCCGAACCCGTTTTAGGCTCCTTTGGACTCCTCCTAGACCAAAATTGGGGATAAACGTTAACATAAAAACTTTACGGTGCAGATTGAAGATTAAAATCGACGATATCAATGTTTTCAACAAAAGCTTAAAATTGAACCGGTGAACAGCCTACTCTGAAGTTTCAAGCTTATAGAAAACCTTCATACCCCTAAGGGTTTCATGAACTTTATTGGCAAGCTGCAGAACCTCAATCAAGTCAACTTTCCTACCCCAATTATAAACGTGGTCATGGTAACCTCTTAAAGGCTCAAAACCCATAGAACGAAGCTTCTCAACAACCTCCAGGGGAGAAGCCCCCTCACTATAAAACCAAATAGTCAAATACGTCTTCACACCCACCACCCTTCCCCCAAATAAACAACAAAGCAAAATTAAACAATTTCGGTAGCCCACCCGAAACAGCCCGGAAAACGTAAATAAGCACCAAGCCACAAAACTGGAGCGCGCAATGTTTATTGTCGGTTTTACGACATTAAGAATTTTACTCCCTCTTAGGACTGCATTCCGGTCCTTTTATAGCCCATTATAATGTCAGTTTCAAGTATTTTACAGTAATGTCTTTGAAGCTTTTTATGTATAAATGCTGCAATTTCATCGGAGAATGGTAAAAACCATTTTGGTTTGGGACGTAAGCTCTCAATTGAGTATACATCAGTCTATATGTCAAACGACTTCTGGGACGCAAAGAAGTCCGAAACACTGAAATCTACTTAACAATTGAGGAGACAGTGTTCCAACAGTCAAGCGATGAGTTCACTATGCGCATGCAAGCACTCCGACGAGATCAAATCGCTACTTGAAGCTGGCTTTGACTATATATTCGAGAAGGACGGGCTGCTCTACTTCAGAAAGAGAAAATAAGGGGTTAACAAAAATTAAAAATGGCCGAGGTCACGGAAAAGTCCATGAAAGTGGCCGAGGTGAGGTAGCCTGGAAGCCTACGGGCCTGTGGAGCCCGGCGCCCGGGTTCAAATCCCGGCCTCGGCCCATAACTTTTAGCCGGTGTCCTGGCAGTAACTTCGCTTTTAGGATCTCGGAGCATGCAGCTCTTGGAATGATAAACCTCTTATAATCGCAGGGCAGATTTAGCCGCTACTAAGGATGAAGTTGCCTTCAAAGTCTTGGCATTTTTGAATGGTTAAATAAACTTACATCTTATTTGCAAAGTTTTTGAGCTAATATATGAGCGATTTAAAGGAATAGCTGAAACAGTATGTTTCAAAACTTGATTTAATTAAGCTATCATATCTAAAAGTGTTGTTTTTAAGGCTGTTAAGTCACATTTAACTGTTGGAGTGTGAAGTGTTTTGCCTGTCCACCGTATTGGGGTTTCAGTTCCACCGGAACTTCTTGAAGAGTTTGATCGGATAATGCGGGAGATGGGGTTTAAAGATCGGTCTAAGGCCATACAGGCTGCAATGAGGGGTTTCATAACAGATTTTGAGTTCAAAAAGGCGGAGGGTGAGGGTGTTGGAGCAATCATTTTGTTGTTTGACCATACTGTTCGCGGCCTTGAAGAAGCTTTAACCGACATCCAACATCATTATAGGGACATTATAAACTCTGTAACACACATACACTTAAACGAGCGGAGCTGCCTTGAAATACTTGCAGTTAAAGGGAAGGCGGAGCTTATTAAAAGCCTGAGCCAAAAACTTGGCGGTGTTAGAGGGGTAAGGCAGATCAAACTTGTAACAGTCCACAGATAAATAATCAAGCCAAGATGCTTCAGACTTTTGCCCGGATAAATAAAAAGGTGGTCATGATTAAGTTTATTCGCTCTTCCTTTTATATAACACCTTTTTAGGGTCTTTGAGTATTAGGATAACCTCCCAGATGACAAGTGCGGCTGTAAGCATTGCAAAGCCCAAAACGGTGGCGTCTAACGTAAGCTCAAGGAATTCTCCGCCCTCCATTAGATAGCCCATAACGTGGTCGACGAAAACCATTATTGTTGCACCCCAAAGTATGAGGCATAAAAGCCTAAGCAAATATTTGTCATCTTCAGCCATACTATACCATATTGGCGTGGCTATTGCAGCTGCAAACGCTAATATTATTAGCCACATGCATTTTCCTCCGATAGCCTTATATTGGTATTACAAAATATAAGTTTAGTGTTACGGAGGAGTTAAAAATATGGCATGCTTCCTGGTCCCAATGGCTTTGGCAATAATGACTTCAATAATGCAGAAAACAGCGAGAAGCCTAGCTGAAAAGTTGAAGCTATGGATCCTCAACGCACTACTATGGGGAGGCGTAATCCTCCTGGCGTTAGAGCATGTTTGGCATCATGAAGTTGTTCCATGGCCGCCTTTCCTGACAGCTATGGCTAACCCGGCAGACATACCAGTAATGCTTCATGAAATGGCCACAGTAGGCACAGCAATGTCAATAGCCACGTTCCTCACATGGGGAACAATACTCACAATAAGCCACTACATGCCAAAAATCGTATCAATGAAAGCCATAGAACCCGTAAAGAAACCGTTCACCACACGCTAAAAACGCTTCTCCCTCCTTTATTTTTTGGAGGCTTAAAATAATGGAACAGCTAAACAGGCTTAGAGAAGTTTTAAAGAGACGATATCCAGGCGAACAGGCCAACATTCTAGCGGAAGCGTTGGCTTTAGCTGCGGAAAAGGGGAAAATCTCCTACGAAGAGATAAAATGTGATGAAGAGACAAAGCGAAACCTGCTACTTTTAGCCTATAAAGAGAGGCTATTATTACCCACAGGAACAACTAACGTCTCCATATCCCTAGCTTGGGAGGACAGAACACTCAAAGCCAAACCAGGCGAAACATACGAGATGCCCAACGTAATCCAACACCTAATCCTCCACGCCAAAGAAACAGGTGAATGGAGCCCTGAAACAGCAGTCAAAAATTACCTACAAGAAATAGGGGAGCCCGAAGCAGACAAAATGCTGAATATCTTTAAGGGAATAATAGAAGAGGTAAGCAACCCTAAAAGCAGAGGCATAATGGCAAAAATCACACCAGAAACAATCCAAAAAGTCTGCCAAAAACACAACTTGAAAATAAACATGAACAAGCTCATAGTCGAATTCAAAGGCGGAGGAATAATAAGCCCAAACATTACAAACCCGCCAAGAGAAGGAACAATAACATACGAAATAAACCCATCCCTCATAAGCTAACATAAAAACAAAATGTATCAAATTTTGTTAGCGGTAATTAAAAGGATTGCTTTTATTAGCAAAACTTATCTTGAGAATAAAGTTTGTAATACTTTTTCACTTTTTCGTAATACTTATATACCTCTTATGATGTTTTGTTTTGAAATGAATGCTAGATATGTTGCTTTGGTCGTAACGTTTGTTGCGCTTACATCTGTTTCAAGCGCTTTCGCCCATATGATTGCATGGGTAGGTCATCCTACAATAGGAGCGATATTAGTTACTTTTCTCTACTTGACAGTTTATGGCATAACGGATAAGCTTGGAATTATGAGTATTGTTGGATTGTTGACAGGAACGTTGAACAGCTTCATGTTTGCTTCACCCTTATCTATTCCTGTGCATCTTGCCAGGGGCGCGATTTTCGACTTGTTTTTCCTCATAAGCCATCATAAGTTATGCTGTAAAAAATGTGCCATCGCGGCTGGCACGTTATCATTTTATGGAACCATGATTGTAATATTTATTCTTTATACCCTCTTTGGTTTACCCTTTGTCTCATGGTGGATTTGGTTCATTATTGTTGGTATACCAAGCACCTTGTTGACGATGCCTGGAAGTTTGCTTGCGTTAAGGTATAAACAAACCCTTCGAAAGATGTTTGTGCGGGGTGGCGTATGACTTTGCATAAAATTGTCATGGTTGGTTATCAGTTTAGACCATGTCTTCTAGATGCGGTAAAAAGGGTCAATACGGTCTTGGGAAGTGTTCTTGACTTCAAATTTTACAACACTTATGATGTTGATAATGAGATTGTCGACCATCGAAGATTTGCGGATGATTTGAGGAGCTCTCAGGTTGTTTTGCTTGATGTTAGAGGCGGCGATATTGTTAGCAAGATAATTTGCGAAGAACTCAATGCTTTAAAAAACACAGTTGTCGTTTTTGTGGGAGGCTCTCCGGAGATAATTAACCTCACAAGGCTTGGAAATTTCTCTTTTAAAAGCTTCACAAGCCTTAGAGAAAAACCAGTGCTTGGAAAACTCTTTAGGAAGGGCAGAATGGATTATGGAGCCATTTTAAGGATGCGTAACATGTTTGAAAAGCTTGGCGGTAAAATGCCGATTGGAATGCTTAAGCATGCTAGAAATTATTCTTTATTGCTGAAATATTATGATACGCCGAGCGCGGATAATTATTACGCCATGTTTCTTCTATTGCTAAAGGAGTATTGCAAAGTTAAGGTAGACATTGATATACCCGAGCCTGTTGTTTTGCCGAGCATGGGAATTAAAGACTTCAGAACCGACGAAAACTTCATTGACGTTAAGCAATATCTTCAGAATTATGCTTTTAAAGAACGCCCGAAAATAGGCATATTGTTTTATGGAGGCTACCATTATGATCAGTCCTACCCTGCAGCCAAGCTTTTATCTGAAAGAATAGAACAGCTTGGATTTGGCGTGATACCCGTTTTCTGCTCAGACTTGAGATATTACTTAGCCGTCGAAAATTGCTTCTTCATCAATGAAAAACCCATTATTGAAGCATTAATTGACCTTCTCTGGTTCAGGCTAGCTGGCGGACCGATCGGCGGAGACCATAGTTTTACTAGAAGTGTTCTGTCGAAACTTGATGTGCCAATCCTACATGGAGTTCATTTATCATCTAAAACAGTTGAGGAATGGCTTGACTCGAAGCACGGCATATCCCCAGTAGAAATGGTTACAACGGTCATACTGCCTGAGCTTGACGGTAGAAACGAACCAATAGTTACCCATGCAGTTAAAAAGAGAATGGTCGACGGAGTCAAGCTTGAGGAATATGTTGCCATAGAGGACCGCATAGAGAAAATGGCTCAAAGAGCTGTTAAATGGGTTAACCTTAGGAGAAAGGGCAATGAACAGAAAAAAGTTGCAATAATTCTCTACAATTATCCGCCAGGGGAGGAAAATATTGGAAAAGCTGCCTACCTAAACGTTTTTGAAAGTTTATCAAGGCTGCTTAAAGCTTTAAAGGATACAGGATACGTTGTTACAAATACCCCGTCTGGTAGGGAGCTGAGGGATCTTTTCATTTCTAAAGGTATTGTAAATTCAGGAGAATGGATCCAAACACGCTCAAAACTTGAAGGGATGATTAAAGTTCCAGCTGAAAAATATGCTAAATGGCTTGTAAAGTTGCCGGAAAAGCCGCTAAGGCGAATTCTAGAAGAGTGGGGGCCTCCACCCGGCAAAATAAACGTTTACGGCGATTCGCTGTTGATTCCAGGTTATATTTTTGGAAACGTTTTCGTCGGCCTTCAGCCATCCCGTGGCATGCATGAGGATCCATCAAAAATTTACCACGATAAGGATTTGCCGCCACATCATCAATATCTAGCCTTCTACAAGTGGGTTACGGAAGAATTTGGTGCAGACGCCATCATACACCTTGGGACACACGGAACGTTAGAATTTTTGCCAGGGAAAGAGGCTGGCTTGTCTTCTGAATGTTTCCCTGACATACTCATAGCGGATGTTCCAAACATATATGTATACCATGCTGTCAACTCCTCCGAGTCCTCGATAGCGAAGAGGAGAAGCTATGCAGTGATAGTGAACCATGCAAGTCCGCCAGTAATGTCCAGCGACTTACACGGCGACCTCCAAGAGATTGAAAGGTTAACTATTGAATACTTTGACGCAATGCAGTATGGCCGAGAAGAAGTTAACAAGATTGCCGAGAAAATACTCAACAAAGCCAGTGAATACGGATTAGGATCAAGCGTGGAGGAGATTTATGATAGGATACAGGAGTATAAGCGTTCAATAATACCTAAAGGGCTGCACGTGCTTGGAGAAAAACCATCGCTGGAGGATTCCATTCAATATTTAACTTTCCTAGCTAGATACGATAGGGGTGAAATACCTAGCCTCTACCGCCTCATCATAGAATCCGAAGGACTTAACTACGACGAGGTTCTTGAAAAACCACATTTAAGGGATCCGAGCGGGAGGACTTATGCTGAGATATTAAACAGAACAGAGGAAACAGTAAAAGAAATTTTAAGGAATTATATTGTTAAAGGCTTAACGCCAAAGCTCAAGGTTCGAGAGAACAGGGCTCTAAAGGCGCTGGCTTATCTTAAAAAGGTTTATGAAGGAATGATGTCGTCAGACGAGATTGGAACAATCCTAAAAGCGCTTAACGGAAGATTTATTGAGCCTGGTCCAGGCGGAGATTTTGTAAGAAACCCCGAGGTTTATCCCACTGGTAGGAACACATACCAGCTTGACCCAACAAACTTGCCAACTGAGGCGGCGATGGAGAGAGGTAAAAGGATTGCCGATGAATATTTGGCAGCCTTCTATAGGAAGCATGGAAGGTATCCCAGAGCGGTTAGCGTGGTGTTGTGGGCGTTTGAAACTATGAAGACAGGAGGCGAAACTCTAGCCGCAATTTTTCACCTTTTAGGCGTAAAACCCGTTTGGAAAAGCATTTATGTAAGAGAGCTTGAAGTCATCCCACTTTCCGAGCTTAAAAGGCCGAGGATAGATGTTGTTGTCACGATATGCGGGATTTTCCGCGACACCTTCTATAATATCATTGAACTTTTAGACAAGGCCTTTAAGACTGTAGCGGAGCTTGAGGAGCCTGAGGATTTGAACTTTGTGAGGGCTAACGTTAGGAAAATGTCAAGCGATTATGGAGAAAACGCAAAATTCAGAATTTTCGGACCGCCGGAAGGCCAGTATGCGACGAGCCTCACAGCGCTTATAGAATCCTCACAGTGGAAAAGTGAAGCGGAGCTTGTGAACGCGTATCTTGAAAGTATGAAGTTCGCCTATGGGGAGAAAGCAAGATGTGTAGAATCTAAAGGGCTCATGAATTCCTTAATTTCCAATGTTGAGTTGGTTGCCCAAATAAGGGACACTGTAGACTATGAAATTACAGATTTAGATCATTATTACGAGTTTCTCGGAGGCTTAACAAAGGCTGTTGAAAGTAGAAGTGGGCAACGTCCAATGGTCTTAGTGGCGGACACAACAAGAGAGGCCGTTAAAGTGGATGATGTGGTAGAAGCACTTAAAAGAGGTGTTGTGACGAGGACTGTTAATCCGAAATGGCTGGACTCTATGATTGAGCATGGCTATAACGGCATAGCGAAAATTGCCGACAGAGTCGAATATATGATTGGATTGTCCGCAACCCTTGGAGGGGTTGAAGACTGGATGTGGAGAAGTGTTGCTGAAAACACCGTGTTTAACGCTGAAAGAGCGGGAAAAATGAAAAATGCTAACATTTGGGCGTTCCGCAAAATAATTAAAAGGCTTCTTGAAGCTTCAAGGAGGGGGTACTGGAAGGCGGACAAAGAAACTATTGAAAAGCTTGAAGAGGAATATTTAAAGACTGAGGAAATACTTGAAGAAGAAATCGCTGGGTAAAATCATGCCGCATCATATAAAGTTCGTGTTTCCATTCGCCGCCATCGTCAGCCAAGAAAAAATGAAGAAAGCTCTCCTCTTAAACGCCGTGAATCCCCGTATAGGCGGAGTTTTGATAAGGGGGCAGAAGGGCACAGGAAAATCAACGGCAGTTAGGGCATTGGCAGAACTTCTTCCCGAAATAAAAGTTGTGAAGGACTGCCCATTCAACTGCAACCCTGACGACCCAAGGGAAATGTGCGATTCATGCTATAATAGATATGCCAAAGGAGAGCAGCTTCCATGGATTAAACGTAAAGTTAGAATAGTGAACCTTCCGCTGAACGCTACGGTTGATAGGGTTGTGGGGACGCTTAACATTGAGAAGGCGTTAAAGGAGGGGTTAAAAGCCCTTGACCCAGGTTTACTCGCTGAGGCGAACCGTGGCATACTTTACATAGATGAAGTTAACCTACTTGACGATTACGTTGCAGACGTGTTGCTTGACGTGGCTGCAAGCGGCGTAAACGTCGTTGAAAGGGAGAACATTTCAGTTATGCATCCCAGCCGTTTCATCCTTATAGGCACCATGAACCCCGAGGAGGGTGAACTCAGACCACAACTGTTGGACAGGTTTGGGCTACAGGTGGAAGTTGAACCTATAGCAGACCCAACGCTACAAATCGAGATTGTAAAAAGAGTTGAAGAGTTTGAAGCAGACCCGTTGGGTTTTATAGCAAAATACGAGGAGAAACAAAGAGAACTAAAGCTTAAAATTGAAAGAGCACGTGAGCTTCTTCCCAAAGTTCAAGTTTCAAACGAGCTACTTCACGAAATAGCCGTCGTTTGTTCGAAACTCTCGGTGAGCAATCGAGCTCCGATAGTAATAACAAGAACGGCTAAAACTATTGCCGCGCTTTCGGGAAGGGTTGATGTAGACAAAAGTGACGTTTTAGAGGCAATGGAGCTGGCTCTACCACACCGCATGAGGAAAAAACCCTTCGAACAACCTTATATTTCGCGCGAAACATTTGAAGAGATAATTTCAAAGAACTGTTTCGATGCGGAAGTGAGAAATGAACGGCCAGAAGAGGGAAAAAGCAGAAGTCTACCGCTCAAAGAGAAAATTTTCAACATCGGTCCTCCATTTTCGGTAAACTTAGAAATAAAGGCAAATAGAGAAACTGATGTAGGAAAAAGTGGGAGAACAGTTAAATCAATCGGAATTGACAAGGGATCCTACGTTTACAGCACAATACCAAAAAGTAAACCACGCGACATAGCCATTGACGCAACAATAAGAGCTGCAGCTTCACGCTTAGCTGGCTCGCATGAGATACTCCCATTAAAAATCGTCGATGAAGATATTCGAGAAAAAGTCAGAAGAGCTAAAGTCTCATCGCTTATAACTTTGGTCGTTGATGCAAGCGGTTCGATGGCGGCACAGAAAAGGATGGAAGCCGCAAAAGGAGCAGTTTTCGGGCTACTTTCCGATGCTTACAAACGCAGAGACAAAATCGCATTCATAACGTTCCGGGGAGAATCCTCTGAAGTGGTGCTACCACCCACAAACAACATAGATCAGGCAGAAAAAGCCTTAGCAAAACTTCCAACAGGAGGAAAAACTCCCCTACCCCACGCCTTACTCACAGCCTTAAACTTAGTTAAATCGGAACAAGAAAAACATCCCAAAAATATAAAACCAATCATTGTCCTGATTACAGATGGCAAAGCAAACGTCTCCTTAGGCGGAAAAATTCGAGACGAAATAGTAGACATAAGCAGAAAAATAAGGGAAAACAACATTCACTTAGTTGTCATAGACGTTTCTGAAGACCCCTACACTCCAAATTACATAAACGACATAATCGAAGCCGCAAACGCCAAACACATTAAAATAGAAACCCTAACAAGCACAGAAATCCAAAAGACAATAACACAGTTGCTTTAAACCGAAAACGCATGACAAAGCCCCTGACCCTTTTTCCGTTTTGGATTTAGGGTGCTTGTTTTTGTGCCCTATGACCCTCGCCATCGATTATAATTATAATATTAAGCCGATATAGAAGCGTCAACAGTTTGAGGAGAACCTCTGAAAGGCAGAAGCGCAGAATGGCATTTAAACTCGGAAACCCAAGGCTGCTCAAAATAAGCTTCCACACATTCAGGCACTTTAAAGGAACCATGGAGTATTACAAGACAAAAGACATCTTACATGTCATGCAAATCCTCGGCCATAAACGCATACAAAACACGTTGAAATACGTAGAGCTCGCCAAATTTGAAAGCGAAGACCAATATATCTGCAAAATCGCGAAAACTCCGAGAGAAATAGCTGAACTAATACAGGCAGGGTTCAGCTTTGTATGTGAAAAGGACGGGCTGCTGTTCTTTAGGAAGCCAAAGTGAAAAGGGTCGCTGGTTGAGTAAAACTATGGAAAAAGCGCCGCCGGTCGGACTTGAACCGACGACCGACTGGTTAACAGCCAGCCGCTCTACCAGTCTGAGCTACGGCGGCGCTCTTTTTTCTAGAAGGTTTGAGTTTTGTCGTCGTATTTAAGTTTATTCTGTTAGGTGATGCCGGCTTTTCTGGCCTTGTATTCGATTATTCTTACGAACATTGTGTATAGGGTTCTGAGGGGTTTCGCGTACCATTTTCCCTCGAAGGATAGGCTTATTAAGTTGTCTATCCAGCGGAAGTCGTGTTTTAGGCACTTTACTAGTAGTTCTTGGTGGAGTTTTGTCATTTGGGTTTCTTTGAACCATTGTTCGTTTTTGAGTTTGCCCATAGGGACGAAGAATAGGGGGACTATGAGGCTTCTGACGTGTTTTAAGTCTTCTACAAGTTCTATGGTTTTGATGAGGTCTTCTTCTGTTTCGTCGGGGACTCCAACTATGAGGGTGCACGCTGGGACGAGGTTATTGTCGTGCATTAAACCCATTCCTGTGCGGACTACCTCCGGCCAGTCTTCAGGCTTAAAGGGGTGCGCCTTTGCAGGCATAATTTTTTTGGCAAGCTCCGGCGAACCCGTTTCTATGCCTACTTCAGCGCCCCACCAGGGCTGTTTTTGCCGTATGATTTCAGCCACTTTCTCGAACAGTTTCGGTTTCAATGCAACGGTTGCCAGGGAACAGTGGCTCCAGCTTAATCCGCTACACTTTTTGACGACGGCTTCGTGAAGCTTAACCAGTTTTTCATCGTCTGGAGTTGTGTTTTTTGAACCGTAAAGCATAACGTCCTCGGCATGGAGACAAGCCGAGTAAGTATAACCGTTTCTCATGTTCACATCAATTTCCGTCAAAATTTTCTCTACGGGGTACCATCTTAGCGGGCGGAGAGTGACGCTGCAGAACTTGCATCCCCTGCAGCATCCTCGCCCAATTTCCACCAAGCCGTTAATGGAAGGGTTTATAATGTTTGGAATCTCCTCAAGTTCGGGGGTTTCCTCAACGCTTACCTCGTAGTATTTAGGCAGTTCTTCGCCGTTTAAGGCTGCCCGAACAAGTTTACCTACGACTTTTTCAGCTTCCCCATCAATAACGCAGTCGATGCCATGCTCCTCCACGAATTTTTCCCTATAACGGAACTGCCAAACCCCAGAACCGCCAACGATTATTTTCAGCCCCCGCCTCTTGGCCCTCTTAATTTCAGGCTTTTCCAGCAGGCGCCTAAAGTGTTGGGCTAGGAAAGGCTCTTTCTTCAGTATTGCGGCGAAGGTGCTGGAAGCTGGCCCAAGCCCGAAAGGATCCATGACGTGGATGCCTAAAACCTTCGCTTCATCCAAGTACTTTCCAAGATGGTCTGGGTCAACGGTTAGCACGTCGAAGCCTTCGGCCACAAGCTGAGCTTCAATTTTTCTAAGACCGTAGGGAGCCGCCACCGGGATTCCTTTCACAGTTTTAATTGGCGGGAAAAAAAGGAAGCTGTAGAGCCAGTCCGGTATGACGTTTGGAGGGGCGCATGTACCGAAGCCTATAAACTCGTTATGGTGATAGTCGCTCATCAGCGTTCGGTCGGCTGTTAGCACAACATCTGTCATAACGCTCCTCTCCAAACGTCAAATAGGATATGTTATCTTCTAAAACATTTAAATTTTGATATATTTTCTTGGAAAAATGGAAAAGTGTTAGGCTATTTGTCTGAAGCCGTTTTCTCCGTTTCTGGAAAATTTTCTCAAAACCATAAAAGCGATAGAATGTGGTATGCTAACCCGCCTATGAAAAGGGCTAGTGCAACGTTTACAAGCGCCATTGTTAAGGCTTTTCTCCAACCAAACTCCCTCACAAGAGCCGCTACCGTTGCTATGCATGGGACATAAACCATCACAACGAGGGTGAAGGTTATCATCTGGACTGGTGAAAGCGTCTCCAGTGGAACTAGCTCAGCCAACAGTATTAAGGCCAGTTCCTTTCGCAGCACACCGAAAATCAGCGGGATTATAGCTTCCTCTGGAAGCCCTAGCCAGCCCGTTGTAAAGGGTTTAATTCCCGCAGCCACATAACCCATTAAGCCTGTAATGTTAAGGGCTGTGATGGCTAGGCTTCCGGCGACGATTATTGGAAAGGCTATGTAGACAAAGTCCTTCGTCCTGCTCCAGGTCTTTGTCAAAACAGCTTTCAGGGCGGGCTTCTTGTATGGGGGAACCTCCATTATCAAGCCCACGGGTTCTCCGGGCAAAACTTTGAAGGCCACCCTTCCAACAATGAAAACCAGCGCCAAATCGAGTATGTAAAGCGCTAGGGCAGCATGTAAACCCACATAACGCCCAACAAGCCCAAGAATAACCACCGTTCTGGCGGCGCAGGGAATGAGGATTACGGCAAAGGCGGCTATAAGTCTTTCACGGTTTGTCTCCATTATCCTACAACCAATGCATGCTGGAACACTGCAGCCGTATCCCAGAATTAAGGGTATGAAGGCTTTACCGTGGAGACCTATTTTGTGCATCAAATTATCCATTAGGAAGGCGGCCCTTGGAAGGTATCCACTATCCTCAAGAAGGGCTAGGATGATGTAGAACGGCACCACATAGGGTAACGCGATGGTGACTCCAGCCACTACTCCGCCGAAAACTCCCTCAACAATGAGTTTCACGATTTCATGGGGCATAAAGGTTAAAATGTTTTCAATATGCAGCGAGACATTGCCAAGCAAAGATTCAAGAACAGTTGACAAGAAGCTTCCACCTATAAATATAAGCGAGAACATGGCTAAAACGACGCCCACTAAAATTGGGTAGCCAAGAATTTTGTGGGTTGTAATGGCGTCAAGCCTCTGCTCCCAACTTATCTTAGGCGGTGTTTCGATGACTGTCACTTCCTTGGCGATCTTGCTGGCTATCGAATACCTTTCAGAAGCCAACACAACTGGTGAGGGCTCGCCGTGCATTTTCTCCAATTCGGATGCAAGTTTCTCAGCGCATTTCAAAACCTCCTCTCCGCCAGCATACCTCTTTACTTTCTCAACAACATCCTCGTCTTTCTCAAGGAGTTTTATGGCAATCCACCTTGCCGGGTAAACCGCACAAAGATTTGGAAGTTTCTGTTCGACAACTTCTTGGATCCTCTGCACTTTTTCTTCTATTTCAGCACCAAACCGAATTTTCAACGGCTTAAAACTTATTTCTCCACTTGCAACCGCGACAACCGTTGATAATAGCTCGTTTATCCCCCTCCCGGCTATGGCAACCGTTGGAACAACGGGTATTCCCAGCTTTTTAGAGAGTTTTTCCACGTCTATGCGGATCCCCTTCTTAGCCGCATAATCCATTTGGTTTAACGCCATAACCATTGGAGTTTCAAGCTCCAAAAGCTGAATGGTGAGGTATAGGTTGCGCTCCAAAGCCGAAGCGTCCACAACATCGATTATAACATCTGGCTTCTCGACGGCTATGTAGTCCCGTGAAACAATTTCCTCGATGGAAAAGGCGGAAAGCGAATATATCCCGGGCAAGTCAATTACGTGAATGTCGTAGCCTTTAAAATGAAGGTTTCCTTCAGCCCGCTCCACAGTCTTGCCAGGCCAGTTTCCAACAACCTGGTTTAAGCCAGTAAGCTGGTTGAAGATGACGCTTTTGCCTACGTTGGCGTTTCCGGCCAAAGCCACCCTAAGCCGCCTGGCCATAGGCTTTCACTCTTTAACTGGTTTAACCAGAACCTTTGAGGCTACACCGCGTCCAAGGGCTAGGGCAACGCCTCTAACTTCAACTTCAACAGGTCCCCCGAAGGGTCCTTTCTTGAGAAGCTTTACTTCGGTGCCCGGCGTCAAACCCATTTCGGCAAGCCTCCTGACCAGACCGTAACCGCCAACAGCTCTAACTATGATTCCTCTTCTCCCCTCATCCAAATCCGTCAGAGTGCAAAGCTCAGCTTCATTTCGGGACGTCAGTTTCCTCCACCTCGGCTGGCTTAACCCAAATGCCTTCGGCTTCTTCTTGGCTTATGCTCCGCTTTTTCCCGGCCACGTGTAAGACTAACCTTTTTTGCGTTGCCCTAATAACACGAACCAGAACGTTTGGCCTTATCCCCAAAGCGGCCAGCGAAGCAAGCGTCTCCCTTCTTTCATCAACAAGCCTTACAACAACACATGCTTGATTCTCCTCCGCTGCGGTTAATGGAAAACATTCAACTTCCTCCGTTTCGCCGCTCTCCCTGGGTATGGGGTTCCCATGGGGGCAGAACCTAGGGTAACCTAAACGCCTCTCCAGAAGGGCGACAACATCTTCCGTTAAAGCATGCTCAAGTCTACAGGCAGTTTCATGCACACCGCTCCAGTCAGCCTCTAAAAGGTCTGTCAGCAGCCTCTCCGCAAGCCTATGCCGCCTAATAATGCTAAGGGCCAGCCTCTCCCCTTCAGCTGTAAGCCTCACACCTCTGTAAGGAGTGTGCTCCACCAACCCATGTCTCTCCAAATGCGCAATAGTGTTCGTTACGGAACCTGGAACAACTTTCAGTTCTCTGGCTAACTCCTTGGTTCTAGCAACACCGCTCCTTTCCTGAAGCTTGTAAATAGCCTCTAAATACTCCTCAGCCTCACGGGAAAGCTCGGCAGCCACCAATTTCACCAATTTACGAGCACTCGTAATTTAAAAGCTTACTATAAACATTTCGGTGTATCGAAAACAAACGAACTTTAAATATTAGAACTTCATTAAAAACTTCCAGAAATCTCATAACAATAGCGAAAAAGACCCAAAACACGAGCAAACGAGATATCATCAAACTACTTTGGAACCGCCCGAGAAAGTTAGAAAACATAAAAAGATCTTTTCTATGTCGCGTAAATATGCGAAGCTTAACTTTTTATCAAAAAAATGGGAAAAACAAACTCTCAAAAAATTTTATTTAAAATTTTTGAAAAAGTCTTCTGAAAATCGACTTTTTCTACGAAGTGCAAGAACCTGTTATTGCTTAGACTATTGAGAGACTGTAAACTTGTAGAATTATGAGCGGAATTGAAGAGGCTGAGCTTGTTGTGGCTCGCAAGACGTAATGGGAGGTAAAGGCTTCTTCATTCCGTTTCACCGATGACTTGGATTATTACAGTTCTTCTTCGCGGATGAACATCTGTCTCGACAAATAAAAGCGACTGCCATGTCCCAAATTCCACTCTCCCATCGATAACTGGCAGGGTTTTGTCCGGTGGAAGTAAAACGGACCTGAGATGGGAGTGGGCGTTTGAAGGGTGCATGTAGCTGGCTCCTTTTGGAGCCAACTTTTCAAGCAAAGCCTTAATGTCATTCAAGAGACCATACTCGCTTTCAGTTAGTATAAGTATTCCAGTTGCATGGGGCGCGAAAACGTGGACTATTCCGTTTTTTACGCCCGACCGGGTGACCGCCTCTTGAACTTTGTCAGTTATGTCTATGAATTCTATTTCGCCTTTTGTGGAGAACGTGTGAGTTATGTTGTAAACCTTAAAGTTTGCCAAGGCTTTCACCTTTATTCAAGCACTTTTGTCATTATAATTTCATCTACGTAGGTTCCATCTTTGAAAAACCTTTTCGGAATTCTTCCAGTCTCCACAAAACCCATTTTCCTATAAAGATTTATGGCTAGTTGATTGTTGGCGAAAACCGACAACGTCAAAACCTTCAAGCCCATTTTTCGAGCGCATTCTTCAAGAGTCTTCATCAACTCGGTTCCTATGCCAACACCCCTAAAGCCCTTCTTGACAGCTATGCCGATGAGGCCCACATGGCTAGAATAGCCGGATCCTCTGATTATTTCGGAGTTGGCAACTAGATGCCCGTCCACTTCAGCGGCCACACAGAAGATTTCGCCTCTCTCCACACGTTTAAAGATATTTGAAAGCCACTCAATTTCCTCCTCCCTTGAAACTTTACTCGCCCTAAGAATGTTGGCGCCCTCATCTACAAGGGAGTTTATGAAATCCAGGAGGTCGTCAAGGTCCTCCCACCTTAGAGTTCGCAAAACAACCTTTCGGCCATCCTTGGCGACAAACTCCCGAAGCACTTCCCCAGTCTTCATACTGTAGAGTAAAGCTTAACATCGAAATATTCTTTTTCAAAAGCTTAACAACTGTCTTTGTTGATGCTTCTGTATACTTGGTGAGCCATGGTGACATTTAAAATTTCTAGTAATACAATTTTCACTAATTCAACCATCAAGTAAAAGAAAAATGCAAAATGCGCAAAAACATCAACCGTTTAACCTACACCATGCAATTCAAGTTTGCCCAAGCATGGAAAATAAGCCAGAAAAAGGCTTTTCCACCACCAACAACCAGACACGTGCAAAGCCTAGTTGTATACAAAAGCATCAACAGAACTGAACTTATATAGCATATATAGAAAAGTGGACGAGTACTATACCGCAGATCAAGCTCTTCAACCGCTATCCATTTTTCTCAACTTCACGTGTACATGGTCGAAGACTTGTCGAAGGTTTTCAGAGAGGCTTGGCGTGGAGATTTTCGTCGGTTTCTTTAAGGAGTCCCAGTCAAGTCCATGCTTTGGGTTCAGTGTGGAGGCTGAAAACCCGTTTAAGAGCTTATTTTGCAGTTTTAAGCCTTTAACGAGGTTTTCAGTTTCACGCCTCTTAACTCGCTAAAGCCGCTTGCAGGCTTCACTCTTTTTCGACCTAATTTCTACCTGCTTTAATTCTGAAAGACTTTTTCTAAGGTTTTTGTTTTGAAATAGGTTTTTCGTTTATCGAAAAGATTGTGACTATGTTTTTGGTTTTTGCATATTGCCATCTCTGAAATAACCCTATAATTAATTGTGTGATTATTGAATGGTGAGGGTGAAGGGAAAGGTGTCGTTGTTTGTCTGTTGACTACTTTGGAAATGATGTGGAGATTCTGGAACGCACGATAAACGGTAGAAAAGTTAGAGTGAAATGGGATTGGGGAAAATTCAAAAGCACTGAAGGCTTTCCGGTCGACGACAACTTAATAAATTGGGTGATAGGGCAAGATCAAGCCTTAAAGGAGTGCTTCCTCTGCCTCGACGAGTGGGTTCACAAGCTTAGATGGTTGGAGAAAAAGAAGTGGTATGAAAACTGGAGCAGTCCAGAAAAACTTAAACCTTCGGCGAAAACCCTAATCAGTCCGGGGCCTTACCTCCTCCTTTTAGGCGATCCTGGTACTGGCAAGTCGCTCATTGGAAGGGCTTTAGCCGAGAAACTAACCCAGATCCATAGGGAGAAGGGCATCAAACTTTTCGATTTTCTATGTTGGAAGAACCCCATCCTGCCAAGCCAGCCCAGAATATCTATACACCCCGCCGGGGAAGGCAAGAAAATCATTCAGAGGGAGCAGCTCAAAGAGCTTAAGAGAAAGTTTGTCACGAAGGTTGGATTAAAAACGCTACAGATATTCCTAATTCTCATGGGCTTGTTTTTAATGGGTTTAGGATTCTACTTCATGTATCAGGCTTGGCAAACGTGGAACGTCAACCCAATGTTTCTGGGTGAACCCCTGCAGGAATATTATAACTATAATTTCACGAACTACTTCATAGACAAGGTGGTTGGCCTTGTACCGTTAACCTTCATTCCAGGCGGGAGCCTCGTCTTCTTCGGAGTCTTCATATGGTGGTTCTCAAGGATAGGCGGTCTGGGAACCCTGAAGGGGATAGCTGGCGCCCAGCAGAGTGACATACCTAAGTTAATTGTGGATAACAGTTCTGGGAAGGCGCCCTTCGTTGACGCAACGGGGCACAGAAGCGCCCAACTTTTCGGTTCAATAGCGTGGGACCCATACCAAACGGGCGGACTGGGCACACCCGAACACCAGCGGGTTACAGCCGGAGATGTTCACAGAGCCTCCTTTGGCATATTATACATTGACGAGATAAAAAATCTGGATCCCGACGAGGTTATAACCCTTTTAACGGTGCTTGAAGACGGCCAATTGCCCATAACCATGAGAGGACGCTGGCACGGCGGGGACACGGCGGCGATGGCTGTTTCCACAGAACCCGTCCCAGCCATAACCTTTCTTGTCGGGGCTGGAAACTTCGACAGCATAAACCAAATTCACCCAGCTCTGATGGATAGAATTTACGGCTATGGTAAAGTTGTGATGATGAACAATGACATGCCGAACACTTTAGAGAACAGACGCAAATACGTGCAGTTCATAGCCCAGGAAGTTAAACGCTTTAACCTAATACCATTCAGCCGCGAAGCATGCGAGGAAATAGTTGAAGAGGGTAGACGGCGGAGCAACAAGAAGGACGCCTTAACAACCCGTTTTAGACCTCTAATTTCAATCATAAAGACGGCGGCAACTCTAGCCATGAACGAAGGCTGCAAGGTTGTTGAGCGACGCCACGTCCGCGAAGCCATAGAACAACACTGCAAGACGATCCAAAAACAGATATTGGAGCATGAACTGAAAGAGCGGGGTAAACTGCTTGAAATAAAGCCTGAAGGCGTCAAGCTTGGGCAAATATACGGTTTGGCGGTTGTTCGAGATCCCTACAGCGGCGAAATGACCGGCAGCGTCCTTTGCGTGAAAGCCACCATGGTTAAGCGCAGCGACCTCCCAAGAAACTACCCGATAAAAGGCTACTACAAGGTGACCGGTGTAGCGAAAGGGCAAAGCTTCATAGCCGACAGCATAGCCAAAGTCCGCAGCGTAATCCTCCAAAAATACGGCATAGACATAGCCCAAGACTACTTCACCCACATAGACTTCGCCCAGTCCTACGGCGTGGACGGCCCATCAGCAGGCGTAACAATGGCCATACTCCTTTGCTCGCTTATAGAAGGCAAACCAATAAGGCAGGATGTGGCGGTTACGGGCGAAATAAACCTAGGCGTCGGCGACACGATACAGGTGACCGCTGTTGGAGGGATCCACGAGAAGATCAGGGCGGCGGAAGCTTGGGGCTTCAAAAAGGTAGTTATTCCAAAAAAGAATTATGAGTATTCAATAGATCCAAGGGACTACAACATTGAAGTGGTGCCAGCGGCAACCCTAGACGACTACTTAAGGGAGTGCCTGGTCGAAGAAGCAACAATCACTGTTCCTGTCCAAACACGTCGAAAACCAAAGATCTAGCAAAGTCTATAACCACACCCACCTATTTCTGGAAATAGTGCGTTTAAATGACAAAGGAAGTTGATAGAAACGCCATTCGAAGATGGCGCAAGAGAGGTTTTTACAGCGAAAACGTTCTCGTTAAACTTTTACAAAGAAACGGGTATAATGCCGTCCGCATCCCGGTGAGCAACCCGAGTCTAAACCCCCTTCCAGACGTGGTTGCAAGAAAAGGCCAACATGTTTACGCCTTCGAGGTTAAAAACGCCGACTATTACGCGTACTTTCCGAAACAGCAGATAGAAAAACTCTTTCGATTCCTAGAAGAACTAATACCATTGGATAAACAGTTTAAGCACGCCATAGTGGCAGCTCACCTTGGCAAGAAGTGGGTTTTTAAGGAGCTAAGCTGGAAAGACTGGGAGAACGGGAAACTTTCAGAGAAAGTTAGAATACTGAAGAGAGATAAAGGAAACTTCAAAATAAGCGGCGAAATAAATAAAATTCTCGACTTTTTTGATCAAAAATGTTAAAGTGGAGGAGGATCATGCCGATCCAAGGGATAATCGTTAACTATAGGGTTGGGCCTAAAACGCAAAGGTCGAAAGAATGCATAATACAGTTTCCCAAAATCACTTCAGTCTCTGAAGCCAGCCGACTTATCGGACGAAAAGTGGCATGGAGAAACGGCGAAACAAGAATTATTGGAAAAATCGTGGACATACACGGAAGAAGGGGACTGGTTAGAGCCAGATTCAGGAAAGGGCTTCCGGGACAAGCTTTAGGGACAACCGTTGAACTGATAGGTTAAAATTATATGCTCAAAAGGTATCATAATCTTCATTTTCCAATAGACAGCAGTAGCGAAATCTTAGAAAAAAACTGAATCTAAAGTAAACATTTTTATTAAAAAAATAATCATTTATTTAATTAAATCGTGCAAAATTGCTTTTTATCAGAAATTTTTAACTTATTTTATTATTTGTTTTTAACCTTTTTATCAAAAATTACAGTGTTATATGCTTTTTACTTAAAAATAACTGTAAATTTTCGTTTTAGAACATTTCAGGTCGTAGCTGTTGCGCTACGTTTTTATAATGAAAGTTTTCATACTGCAAGGGAGGTTGGATTGGAGGGAAAAGGATACGTTTGAGGATTACGTCTCGAAAACTCCAACTTCAAAGCTTTTGTATGAGCGAGCCAAGAAGATCTTGCCTGCCGGTGTTTCTTACGCGATAAGGCATTTTGAGCCTTACCCGTTTTACACGGCGAGAGCTAAGGGTTGCAGGCTTTACGATGTCGACGGGAACGAGTATATTGATTTTTGGCTTGGACACACCGCTTTAATTCTTGGACACAGTCCGCCAGCTGTTATTAGGGCTGTTAAGAGACAACTGGAAAAGGGCACTCATTATGGCACTGCCCACGAACTGGAGATAGCCCTCGCGGAACAAGTTGCAAAAATGATTCCAACTGCCGAAATGATACGCTTCACCAATTCCGGGACGGAGGCAAACATGTACGCTGTGCGTCTCGCCCGGGCCTACACTGGACGGAGAAAAATTGCAAAGTTTGAAGGAGGCTGGCATGGAGGCTATGATGCCCTTCACAAAGCCGTTAAACCCCCCTTCGAACTGCCAGAATCAGCGGGTTTAACTCCCGGGGCTTTAGAGGACACTTTAACTTTGCCCTTCAACGATCTCGAAGGCGTCCGAAAGAGAATTAAAGGCATTGAAAAAGAAGTTGCAGCGATAATAATTGAGCCCGTCCTCGGAGCCGGAGGGGCCATCCCAGCGGAAAAAGAATTTTTAAAGGGATTGAGGGAGCTGTGCGACCAGCACGGGATACTGTTGATTGTCGATGAGGTTATTACGGGCTTCCGCCTGGCTCCCGGAGGAGTTCAACAGTTTTTCGGAGTGAAACCCGATATAACGGTTCTTGGAAAAATTTTGGGCGGAGGTTTCCCGGTTGGAGCCTTCTGCGGTTCAGCTGAAATCATGGGAAGGATAGACCACACACGTTACCAGAGGCCGGACTATTCATTCCATGGCGGAACATTCACTGCAAACCCGGTGACAATGACGGCGGGCTTAACCACTTTGAAAATCCTAGAAGACGGCAAACTGATAAACAGGTTAAACAGGCTTGGAGACAAGATAAGGCAGCAGATAAGAGACATTTTTGAAGCTAAAGGCGTAGATGTGCAGGTCACAGGCGCAGGCTCCATATTCTCCGTCTACTTCACCAGAGAGGAAGTTAAGGACACCAATACCGCCTTTAGATCCGACAAGAAAAAACTTTTGGAATATCATTCAAGACTGCTTGTGAACGGCATCTTCTTCCTTCCAGGCCATTACGGCGCGTTATGCACGGCTCACGGAAAGGCAGAAATTGAAAAGCTCTTTTTAGAAACGGAGGAGTTTGCAAAAGGCTTAAAGCCGTCTTCGTAGGGTTTGTTTCGTCTCGCCCTTCAATATTCTTTCAGCCCTTTTCAGGTCCAGCTGTGTATTAACATTTAGAAACATTTTAAGTTCCGGGTCAAACTGTTCAAGGACAAGGGTGGAAATGTACCTTACCCCTCGAAGCTTTTCAACCATAGAACGCATGTCAAATTTTCCTTCGTTGAAGGCTTTTTCCGCTGCCTCGAGCGCAGGCCTAACCCTGAAGGCTGCATGTAAAGGCTCAATGTAGCCGTTGGGCCAACGGGGTACAACCGCGTTTTTGTTTGTGCAGATTTCAAGGAGCAGGGCTAGAACATCCCTCGAAACAAAGGGCATATCGCATGAAAGCAAAAGCCCATATTCGCTTCTGGATTCGCCGAAACCTGTTAAGGCGCCTATAAGCGGGCTTCGAACGTTGTACTTGTCCACAGCCACCCTAACTTTTGAACCCAGAACTTTTGAATAGGCTTCCGCCTGACCAATGGAGCTGACAACGACTAAAGATTCTTCAACAATTCCTTCTACAGCGTCTAAAACAAACTTTATGAGAGGTTTACCCAGCAGCGTCGCCAATCCCTTGTCGGAGCCGAACCTCTTAGAAAAACCTCCAGCCAATATCACTGCAGACTTATCCAAGTCCAAACTTTCCATGAATTTAAGTAAAAGCGTTAATTTTCAAGTTTTCTTATAAACGTTGCTATTTAGATTTCGCGAGAGCGGCAGCAGCCTCCGCTATTATGAACAGCCCTATGAGTATGAGAATCGTCTGCCACAAGGGCAACTCAAAACCAGCTGCGGATGCGCCTCCAAAAGCTAGAGCCAATATTCCGACAAATAAACTGAACTTACTGGGCTTCAACTTTAAAAGGATCCTTGCGGCGTTCAAGCTTATCAATATGGCGCCTACGCCTAAAGCAACATAAGCCCCCATTGAAACATTATAGTATTCACTCGCAATCCAGCTTAAACCCATCCATATAAAGAAAGCGCCCCAAGCCAACGACGTTAAGGCCACGTTCTTGTTCAAGGCTTACACCATGCAAAACAGTAGGTTGCACAAGATTTATAATTTGCCCCGTGCGAAGCCTTACGCTTAGACTTGAAGTTTATCTACTTTGGCAGCAATATCTCCTAATATCCGTGTGAACGGATGGTCTGGTTTTTCGTGGACGAATATTATTTTGCCTTCAGCTCTTGAAATGTCGCAGAAGCATGGTATAACGCCTAAAAGAGGAATTCCATAAACATCTTTAATCATGGCTTGAAGCTTCTCCTGTCCAGACGTTAAAGCCTCGCCATACATGACCTTGTTCAAAACAAGCTCCGTTTTCTTCTCGAAAAGATCGTAAAGGTCTCGAAGCATGCGCTTTGTTCCCTCCACGTCAGAGTTGTCCTGAGTTGTGGCCACAATCACTAGGTCTGCGGTGACGATAGCGTTTATAGATGAATACTGCAGCCCTGGACTTGTATCAAAAATTATATAGTCAAAACCCCTTTCGCCCAAAACAGAATTTCTAAGCGAAAGAAGCCTTCCCAAGGCGCGCATTTCCCATTTCCTATCTTTGGAAGACATATCCCTAATAGCCTCAATTGAAGGATTCGCCAGTCCAACGAGAAACGCTCCATGAACATTTATTCGATCACTTAAGTCTAGCAGAACCTTGTCTATCTCGCAAACGCCGTTAAGATAGTCATTTAGCCAATAGTCCACACCATTAACGTTTAGGAGCGTTGAAAGGCTGGGCGCCCTAAAATCTAGATCCATAAGGCAAACTTTTCTGCCAAGCTTTGCCAGAGATACGGCCAGGTTTATGGATATGAGAGTTTTACCTGTTCCGCCTTTATAGGAGTGAATGGCTAAAATTTTGCCCATAGCTTATCCCTGGCCCTCCCTGTCCACATAGAAGTATGCTTTTCTCCCCTTCCTCTCCTTCTTCAAATAGCCCATCACAACAAGCTGGTTAAGGTAGGCGCTTTCCACAGCCCTCGCCCTTCGGGTCTGCTTGGCAACCTCTTCAGCAGTGGCTCGGCCCAGGCGACAAATGGTCATGGCGGTTTTTCTTAAATGGTCAGGCATGGAAAGAAGGGTCATAACGTCTAAAGGAGCCTCCGAACTCAAGGGTTCAATTTCCCTCCTTCCATGTTTTTGAAGCTCAATCATTATCTCTATTTTCTCGTTCAACCGCTCAAGGTTTTCCCGAATCTTTTCCAGGATTTGAATTGGCTTCTTTCCGAAGATTTCTTTCTCTGAGCTCGACAAAGGGGTTCCTCTGCTGTTTTACATGTGTACAAGAAATATTGGGGTAAAAGTATTTATTAAGTCTTACGAAACCTTCATAATGTGTATACAACAGCAAAATCGATTAAAACCCAAAATCTGAAACAAAAGTTCAGTTCGAAAGGGCAACGACATCAATACGCAATAGAAAGTTGAAACAAGAAACGGAAATCACGAAAATTGCGGGAGCTAGTAGGGTACAGGCGCTCTGTTTCTGGTCTCCTCGATAATTGGCAGAACCTGTTTAAGTTCTCTGAAATACTTGAGAACCGTTATGCCTTTTGGAGTTATGGCGTAAACTACACGCCTTTTGCCGACAGCTCTTTCCTCCACAAGGTTTTGCTTAATGAGGAAGTCAAGGTACTCTTTCAAAACACTGCAGTTCACGTTAGCCTTATACATGATGTGAGTCAGCTTCAAAGGACCCCGATGGGCCAACACCTTGAGGATATCAATGTACATTTCAAGTTTGGAACGCCTCATCATCCAAACCTCTTTGCCATATTTCCCAAACTTTATATAAAGCTTTTATGGATTGAAACTACGTCTTTTTTCTCTTTAATCTCCATTAGTAGCCCCTTTTTGCTTGCACACGTTTTAACACGTTTATTCTATTCTGGAAAGCTGTGACAAGGTCATCTAACAATATTTTTTGAAAATCTGCCGACAAGTCCGCGAGGTTTTCCTTGAAAACTTCAGCCATCTTAGCTTTTATATGCCTCCTCTGCTGAGGAGTAAATTCACACTTCAAGGACTTTCCTCCAGCACGACGAAATACTCCGAGCATACTTAATTGACTTATGAAACCAAAATCTAGATTCAGAATTCACACATTAGAAACAGTTTCTTCCGCCAAGGGAGAGGATTAATTTTATATTCATCAAAGTTTTAGGAAGATGTTAATGTGGGGTGAATGATGGTTACGGTGTTTACCTCTGGTTTCTTCGACCCAATCCACAGAGGCCACATAGCCCTTTTTAGGGAAGCGAAAAAGTTAGGGGATAAGCTTATAGTTCATACCCATCGTGATGAATGTTGCATTAAGAAGAAAGGTTATGTTTTTATGCCTCTTGACGACAGACTCGAAATTTTGCGCTCAATCAGATATGTTGACGACGTCATCGTTTGTAAACCGAGCTGCGATTTAACCGTGGCAGACGTTCTCGAAGAACTTAAGCCCGACATATTTGCCAAGGGGGGAGACAGAACATTAGAGAACCTTCCGAAAAGTGAGATTGAAGTCTGTAGAAAGCTTGGTATAAAAATCGTGTTTGAGGTGGGCGGCGGCAAAGTTCAGAGCAGCAGCTGGATAATAAATAATTTCATTAAGAACGCTGTTAGGGGGAACGTGAAGGTCTAACATTATAAGATGTAAAGGTATATGCTGTGGACGTGGAGGCTCCTTTCATTAGAGCGTATTTTTATGCTTTGCACCGGAGTTAAGCCTTTCAACGGGTAGTCGTGGACCAGCACACGGGCATCCTTAGAGCATTCCTTGGCTATTTTCTCCGAAAGCCTTTCCAAAACTGTTGGAAAGGGGTAAACGTATATTATGTTAAACCTTGAAAAGTCCACCGTGAACATGTCTGCACAGACAACGTCTACCAAACTGCTTACTCCGGCATTCTTTGCCCTTTGGCGGGCTAGCAAAGCCAACTTTGGGTTAATTTCAAAGCCTACACAGTAAATTCCAAGCTTTTCAGCAGCCCTCACCAAAACCCTTCCATCCCCACAGCCGAGATCTACGAAAATTTCTTCCGGCTTAACCTTAAGGAGGCTTAAAGCGGCATCCACAACGCTAAGCGGGCTGGGTAAGTATGGGAACTCTAGAAGCCTTCTTACAAGGGCAGCCTCAAAATCTTCACCCATATAGACATGCACGTGAAACTTTTTATTCCTAAACTTTTTATATCCCTATTGCCGGATGATGAGAAGGCATTAGGTTGACGATGCGGATGAAATCTCAGAGTTACTCAGACGGCAACTGTGAGAACTTATAAAACGAAGTGAGTTGCTTTGTTATTCGTTCGATAGAAGTGGAGAATTTGCAAGATATGCTGGAAAAGCGGTTTCAGGCTATCGGCAGCTTTCATGCTTTTGTGCCTTTAACCCAATTTGTTGAATCACATGCGGTGCTGTTAGGTTATTGTTAGTTGTTCAATGTCTCGCGGATAGTATGTGATAAGTTCGCAGCCTTCCTTTGTCACCAGTACCGTGTCGGAGTGGCGGAACCCTGCAAATCCAACTTCGTATATGCCGGGTTCACAGCTCACCACCATTCCAGCTCTCAGCTTTTCCTTGTTTCCTATGTCCAGCCATGGAGGCTCGTGGCCTTCTAGGCCCAGTCCGTGGCCTGTGTGGTGTTTTACGAGGTGGGTTAGTCCGGCTTTTTTGAAGGCGTTTATTGACGCCTTGTCGACTTCGCTGCATTCTACGCCATCCTTTATTTTTTCGATGGCTGCCTCTTGGGCTTTTACCATGGCTTCGAAGTAGCATTTCTGTTTGGCTGAAGGCTTGCCTACAATCATTGTGCGTTCAAGTTCGCAGCTGTAGCCGCCTATTTCCACAGCCGCCTCGGCTATTACGACGTCCCCGCTCCTAATCCTACGCTTTGTTCCAATGGCATGGGGTATGGCGCTCATTTCGCCAATCTGGCCTCTAAAACCTGCAGAAACTGGGAAAATGCTTCTTAAGGGCTCGAATTCCACACCCAATGTCTTTTTCATTAAGCTTAATGTGTCCAGCGAAGCGGCTAAGGCAACTTCCACGTCCCAGGAACCCTCAGCAGTATATTCTTGCAGTAGGGATACCGCCAGATTCGCCCATTTTGCGCTCTCTTTTATCAAGGCTATTTCAGCCGGCGACTTGATCAACCGCATTTTTAGAACGAGATCCGACACGTCCACGAACTTGGCTTCTGGAAGCTTCCTTGTTATTGGCGGTCCTTTATATCCCCACATGCCAGCGGCTCCGGCTTTATTGTCTATGCCAATGCGCTTTTTGGTTAACCCCATTTCTCTGAGAAAATCCGCGAAATATTCTATTGGATGTTTATCGCCCGGATAGTCAAAGTAAGTTTTAATCTCCTCAATTAACCGTGTTTTAAGTGGAACATGATCTTCCTCTAGCTTCGGCCCCATGAAAGTTACTTTCCCGTCCAATGGAACGACCAGCGCCGCAGGCCTTTCCGTTGATATGAAGGAGTAACCAGTAAGATAAAATATGCTCGTGGCGTTTGTCAAATATAGGGCATCGAGACGTCTTCTCTGCAAAACCCTTCTAATCCTCTCCAAACGAGATTTATATTCACCTTCGCTTATGAAAAGCTGCATGAATTCCCCTCCATAATTTGAAGATCTTTGTTTCTTAAAACAGTTAAATGTTTTCCAAGTTAAAATGGTTAGGCTTTTAAAATTAAGCGGAAGAAGGTTTATCGTGGCGGTATCCCTTGCCAAAACCCTCGAAAGAATACGAACCTGCTGTTTTGGAGTCAATGCTGAAAGGTAAAACGTTGACTGTTTATTGGTATTTATTACAGCAGCCGAACCGCAGTGTAGGCGTCCGCGAAATCCAAAGGGCATTAAAACTTTCCAGTCCAAGCGTGGCTTTACATCACCTTGAAAAACTGGAGGATTTATGGCTTGTCCGTAAAAAGGCAACGGGCGAATATATGGTTGAAGAAGAGGTTAAAGTTGGGATTTTGCGCTTATTCACCCGCATGGGCCGTTTTATGGTTCCACGCTATCTCTTCTATTCGGTTCTCTTTACCAGCATGTTGACAACCTACACAATATTAAGCGTTGCAAGTCATATGCGGCCAAACTTTTACGCCCTTATGTTCGGACTCTTAGCATCAGCAGTTTTCTGGATTGAAACCATCCGAGTATGGAGGGCTAAACCATTTTGAACGCACGTTTAAGAAATGTTCTAAAACCTAGATTTAAAAGCTGAAAACATGCATTTATTAGAGGGTCTGAGGCCGCTTGGCTAAAAAACTGCTGGTTTACGCTTTAACCGCCGCCATTCTCGGAGCACTGCTCGTGATAGCTCCGCTTTTCTTCGTGCCCATTGTAGAACACTATGGAGCTGAATATGCGCTGCAAACCCTTTCGGAAAGAATTAAAACCCTTGAGGCCCTCTACGGACTGCGCGGGAATGCGGTGCAAGGCTACTTAACGGGCATTATAACTTTTGCAGTTGGCTTCATAACTGCCACAATCGTCTACCTCCTCGTGAAGGCTAGGTTTTCACGTTAAGACTGTTTCGGTTTTAGAACAATTGTGTTCTAAACCCTAGCATTAAAGCTGGCCACCCACTGGTATCTATAGGTGAAAGTTTGCATGCGTGTTAAAAGGAGAGAGATTCTTGCAGCAGTCGTGCTTGGCCTTGCTCTTATACTGGTTGCCTATTACTTCAGCATGGTGAATGAAACAGCATACAAGCCCTTTTACGGGGAAGGCAACCTTTTAGGATGGGATTTATTCGCTAAAAGTCTCGGATCTTATGCGCAAGGATCTCAGCAACGCTATCAAGTCATAACTGAAACTATAGAAGGCGAGTTGGAAAGAGGGGCCTTCGAAAACGTTGTCGACAGCATTACAGTTCTAGTAGACCATAAGGGGGGCTATGTTAAGTCCCTGCACATGACCTATGTTGACGGTGCATGGAGCGGGCAGTTGATCTGCAAACTACCTCCGGAAAACGTGACAACTTTCACATTTAGGGTTAGGGAAATAATTGATGCAAACGGCACCGTCACCTACATAAACATAAGCGTGGAAGAGATGGAAGCCCAACAACAGTCTCAAGAAGCCAACTACTCAACAATCTACATAAACCTAAAAGAAAGGAAGCCGCAAAACAGTAACGAGATCCCGGCGCCCATAGCTTCCGTCATTAATATTCTATCAAAAGGCTTGCTGCTGGTAGCGCAGGGCGTGATGGTAGGTGTGCCCATGTACCTTGCCTCGCTTAGCGTCGTGCTGCTTATAAACAGAGGTTTACTGCCTATTTGGAGAAGCCTTTTAAAGAAGCCGAAGGGGACAGCTAGTGTTGAGAGAAACATGTTTAGCTTAGCCCGATTTCAATGCATCACATTATGTTGCTTTTGCCACGGCATGACTTTTGAAGATTTTCTATTTCCATCCAAAACGTTTCCGGTTCAGTTCTATTTCAGACCCCTTCATTTTATCCATTAGAACTGGTGCGGAGTATGCAGCTATCAAAGCCTTATCAAGCCCGCTTTTTGGTTTAAATCCTATTCGGTAGTCATGGCCTTAATGGCGTGTATCGCCTCTTTGGAAGCTTTTCCATTAGTTTCTCTGCAGCACAACGCCGTGTTCCGCATATCCCCCTTTAACTGCGTCGTAGTCGAGGTCGTGGAGCAAGCCTACAATCCTCCACAATTTCGCATCTTCATTTAGCTGTTTCGCCAAATCAGCCATTATGGCAGAGACTAGTAGATATACGAATACTTACTAGTGTTTTTAACAAGCTGGATGGTTTCGTCTTCAGAAATCATAAGCCTTCTTGGCTCCCATTTTCCGCTGTGGGTTCTAGAACTTTCCTTGCGAAGGTTATGTAGCCTGTGTGGGCCGTCATCAGGGTTTGGGGTCTTGTTTTGCCCCTTTCTATTTGCATACCCCTTAGGAGGCATTCGACCGTTTCTATGTTTATGAAGCCTTTTTCTTTTAGGGCTTCGACTGTTTTTACTGTTTGATCTATGGTTGGGCTGAAGGATATGAAGGTTCCACATGGTTTCAGCGCCTTGTATGCGTGGGGGGCGACAAGCCATGGGGTTGCCATGTCCAGTATTACTGCATCTAGATCGATTTCATCTATTCCGGCTGTGATATCCTTGTTTTTAAGTTCCACATATTCAATTAAGCCTGCACGTTTGAGGTTTTTCTCGGCTGTTTCGAGGAATTCGCCCCTAACCTCATAACTGTAGACGCGGCCGTTTGGCCTAACATAGTGGGCTAGGGCTGTGGTCAATGCACCTGTGCCTGTTCCGGCTTCGACGACGCGGCTGCCCGGGCCTATTCCGCTGAATATTATGATGAGGGCTATGTCCTTTGGGTATATTATCTGGGTTCGCCTGGTGCTTTTCATTATATAGTCGCGGAGTAGGGGTTTGAGGATTGCGAATTGGACGCCGAGGCTACTTGCAATTTTTGAGCCGTATTCTTTGCCTATCAAGTCGTCGAGTTTTATGAAGCCCTTATGCGTGTGGAACGTTTTTCCAGCTTCAACCTTAACAAGGTATGTTCTCCTCTGATCCAGGTATAGAAGCACGTATTCGCCTTCCATAACTTTTTGGCTTTGCAAGCCTGGGCCACCGAGCACCTGTTTCTCTAGGGCGTGTATTTGAATGGGTGTTTGGCACGGTCTTTGTTTTCTATAAGCTCGTCTACGGTCGGCCTGCTCTCCATGGCTTTTCTTATTGCATGGCGCATGGCCTTATAGTTGTTTATGTAGACGCGTTGCCTGTCCACCGCTGAAGGGTGAACAAAAACGTTCGCTATTATCACGAGGTCTTCAACAGCCTCTCTTGGTATTGTGCCGTCTGCAACGCTGTCTACGACGGCTTTAGCCACAGCTGCTTGAGCAGGCCCGTAAACCATGCTTGCATGCCGCATATTGGTAACGGTGACTGTTGGAACGATAAGTGTTACGGGTTTAACTGTTAGGTTTGGCTCTAGTATGGCTAGTAATGGCTCATGTCCGGGCGTAGGGGCGGCTTTGGCCTTCGCAAAAGCTGCACCCACAGGGCCGTCTTTCTTGCCGATAATGAGGTCTATGTGGGCCACTTCTGCTCCGGATCCCGCCAGTGCTTCTCCTACGCGGAGGTGAAAGTCTTTTATAATTTCTGGGGTTATGTCGATTATCATGAACCTTTGTTCAATGGGTTTTTTCGCGATCTGGAAGGTTAATGGTTTAGGCTGTATTTTGCCTATTTTTTCAAGTTCCAGGCGAAGCTCCTCCCTGTTTTCGTAGGTTAGTTCTCCGCCAACGCTTAGAGGAAGCCTAACAGGGCCTACTTTTATTTTCATCATGTTTAGAGCTGCCTTCACGCCCACAGGACCGCTTCCAGCAATTATTCTGGCAATCTTTTGAATCTTGTACTGGAGCTCTCTGGCTTTCTGAAGCTCCCCATTTTTTACGTGGCTGTAGATTTGTACCCAGATGTCTGGGATGATGTTGGCGCTTGCTAGTATGGCGCCTGAACAGCCCGCCGCCAAGGCTGCTAACACAACTTCGTCGTGGCCGCACAGCACGCTAATTTTGTCTCGAACCTTTTCCAGTACAGCTAAAATGTAGCTGAGTTGTCCACTGCTGTCTTTCAAGCCTACAATGTTTGGGATCTGCGCTAAGTCCTCAACCATCTGCCAAGTCAACTGCACGCCCGTGCACTGGGGAATATTGTACAGAATTATTGGCATGTCGGCTTTGCTTGCAATGGTGTCGTAGTGTTCGTAGATTCCGCGGTCAGCTGGTTTCAAATAGAAGGGAGTGACGATTAAGGCGGCGTCGGCGCCAACGTCTTTAGCGTACTTCGTCATTTCAAGGGCTTGGTCTGTACCGCTGGCTCCAGTTCCAGCAATCACTGGAACCCGTCCATTAACCTCATCCACCACCACTTTAATTACTTGTTTCCGTTCTTCAACCGTTAGGTTTACAAATTCACCCGTTGTACCGCATGGAACAACCCCATGCACGCCTAGCTCTATACAATGGTTCACAAGAAGGCGCAGCCTCTCCTCGTCCACGGTTTTGGCGTCATCCGTAAAGGGTGTAACCAACGCGGGCATTATTCCTTCTGGTTTAAACATGCTCCTCCTCTTGGAATACCATAAACGTTAAACAATTTAAGCCCTTTGAAAAATATGAGTGGAAGCTTGTTTGGAGGCTCCCGTGCTTGAAAACTTTAAGGGATAAAATTCTGCTTGAACAGCAGAAACTCGAAGAGATTAACGCTTTCTTACTGCGCGAAGACAATTCCCTTATAAATGATGTTTTACAAATCATTGACAGATACGGTGGAGTGAATGAAATAAACCGGAGGGCGGGGGAGAACGGCCAACTTGAAAGTCTAATGCAGCGTCTTGAAAAAATGAGATCGCCGTTCTTGAAAGACGTCGAGTGGCTCATCAAGCAACGTGACAAGGAGGCCTTCATAAGCATACCTGAATACCGCAGAAAAATATTGGGCGAAAAGGCGGACTCCATGAAGTTTAATGAGGAATGCGCTGTTACCCTTGAAATAAGCGCATGTAACTTTTTCCCTTGGCTGGTTGAAGAGGCGAAAAAGGCGATTAAGCAAAGAGACCTTATGCCAGCCCGCTACATAAGGGTGCGCTCTATGAAGGAGCAGGTGGAGGACGGCGACATATTGGCTTTCGGAGCCGCCATGCAGGTTATTGGGGCTTCTTACGTGCAGACTTTGGATACAAAAGGCACTATGCCTGGAAAGGATGGCAAACCGGTAAACGTTCATTTGGGCGGGCCTGAAACAATAACGGGGTATTTCGGTGGCGTCGGTGTTCCAAACGAGTATGCCCTAAAATGGGTTGAAGAACTACTCTACTACTACACAGAGTACGGCGTGAAGCAGGTTTTGAACACTAACATGGGAACGGTCTTGTTGGGCTTTCTTTTACACAAACTTGGAGTCGATATAGAGTTTAAAATCTCCGTTTTCCTTGGAGCCGACAACCCCTACTCGATTCTGTGGATTCTCATGATGGCGAAGCTTTTCAGCCGAGAGGACGGCACAACGCCCTTGGCGGGATTCAACCTATCCAACTCCGTGGACAATCGAACCATCGAGTTGGCAGCCTACATCCGCAAAGCTTTCAGATTCGAAGACGCAGTGCGCATAGAGCACCACATAACAGAAGCCTACAAAAGCATTGTCCGCCAACCCTACGACCGCCTAAACGAACTACTGGAAATAGCAGACCACGTGAAAAATATAAGCGCCAAACATGAGGGCGCACCGCCAGAAATGGAGAAAACCCGAGAACATCCATCGGACATACTGGACTACTTCATGCCGAAAAAAGAAATAATAGAAAAGGGGCTAATGCCAAAACTATTAGCAAACTACTTGGACAAACATGACGCCGTAAACAGAACAGCAAAAGCCCTAACAGAGAAAGGCTTAACCTTCATAGCAGCCCAAAAACTCCACAAAAAATAGAAATGTTTGCTGCTACCAGACTCGTTTAGGTCTTCGGAAAGCTAGATAGGCAGTTGTCGCCACAAAGAACACGGTTACAACTGCCAAGACCACTAAGGTGCTTCGTGTTCCGCTTAATTCCCCTTCGTAGCGGTGTTGAATGGCCGTCAAGTTGTTACGGAGTTCTGTTATTGTATTGTTAAGTTCTGTTACTTTGTTATTGAGGTTTGTTAAATTCTCCTTTAACATGGCGTTTTCGTTTCTTAGCCTATCAAGTTCTAGACTTTTCAAATAGCTCATAATCACCGTTAATTCCCGTTCATATGTGTCCCTCTCAACAGTGCCCGTCAACGTCCACTTCAACTTTAGTTTTCCGTATAATACATTAATTGCGTACTCCGGGATGAATATATTATAGGTTTTATTGAACCATTCATTGTTCCTGAACGATTTAGGCGTTGAGATATGGGAAATGTTATGGAACGAAATTTCTTCCCTTGTTAAATTGTGAAGAGTGTATAAATCTAATAAAATGTAGCTAACATTTAAAGTAGCTAAGGCCCTTGTTGTGATGTTAATAGTTATACTTCGATTGGGATAGGTTTCGAAGGGATATTCAATTCGCACTTCAAGACTGGCGAAGGAATATACGTATGTCCGTGTTCCTGTTTCGGCCTTAACATTACATGTCGCAGCGACTATAAGCAGTACAGACAAAAACAACGTGAAAGTTGTAGGCTTCAACATCTTTAATTTCACCCACTTAGCGTTCATGATTCGGTCTTCGGAATGCTTATTTAATTGTTTTTTATTCTTCTTTTGCTATTTACTGTTTTTGGCTTGTTTCTTTTTTAAGAATTATGTTTATTTTCGGCTATTTTATTGAGCGGATAAAACGCTGATACATGTATATGAAGTAGATAAACGCGAAAAAAGTTAGGGCTATTTCGAAGGCGAGGATTGTCGGGTTGTTTTCCACAGCCATAAAGTAGCCATGTTGGAGTATGTCCGTAAATACCAAGATTTGGAGGAATATAGCTCCTCCAAGGCAGCTTAAGCCTAAGGTGTGGATGATTATTTGGAGGCGACGGTCTATTTTGGCTGTAGCTTTCATTTTTATCGTGAATATTAAGAAATCATGCTTTAACTTATACGTTGCGAACCCAAAAACACTACAAGGCGTTACGATTCCACTTCCGAATTAAAAATTAAAATTCACCCAAAATATAGAGGAAGATAGCCTCTCTTTATTGGCTTGTTTTCTAGCTAATAAAATGATGATTTTTGAGGCGCCAAGCCACCTGCAGCTGGCTAATGGCCTCTAACAACCCTACAGACCTTTCAAAGCGTTTCCGAGTTCAGGCGATAGGTCAAGCTCTAGGGTTCGTTCATTTGGCTGAAGTCGCTTGTCCCGTATTTTGCCGTTAAACTCTAGAAAGATATAGTTAACGGTTAAAGTCGGTATTCTCTGTCTCTCTCCGTCAACTCGATTTGGCTTTTAAGGTCTCGCATGAACTTGACGAAGAGTTCAGCGTTTTCCGTATGCACCGGGAAAACTTTTTTGGCGCCTATTTCTTTAAGGCAGGCCTTCAGCCTCAACGGTGTTATGTGACCAGAAACATGTACATGGTATTGGGGTAAACCGTAGTGCTTAAGCCAGTTTACAAGCCTTTCAAAGTCTATCTCCATCTCCTCGTTAAAGGGTTCAGAGGACGAGAATATGTAGCAGCTTCCCGACGTCGGCTGGATTTCTACGAGCTGCTCCAAGTCATAGAGGGACATTGTTAGGATTATGTTTTGTTGACGTTTCGAAACTTGTTCGGCGTCGACGATCTTGTCTGGGTAGCGTTCGAGAATTTGCCTTTCCCAAGAGTAAAGACGTCCCTTCGATTTTCGAAAAATTAAGATGCCCTCATCGCTGAGCCTTGGAACGCGAAGCCTTCTGTCTCTGCTTAAAGCCTCAATTAGGTAGGCTTGGCGTAGTGAAACAGCGAGGCAACGGTTGTTTTTCAAGGCTGTCCTGTAAAACGAGTTAAGCCTGTCCACGTCTGTGTAGGCAAACTCTGCTAGCACTAAGCCTTCCGTCTGGCTGACAATATTGCTCAGTTTTGCTTCAACCTCCCTTTCGGAAGAGACCGAAACGCTTGTCATGTTGGTGGCTTCGCAGATGACAGCCACAGGATCAGCCGCCTTAGCCCGCTCCACAAACTCTCTGGTCATTTCATCCTTTGCGCCGTGATCTCTGAAGTCTCCAGTGTAAACCACAGATCCCTCTGAGGTGTGAATTATGAAACCGTAAGCACCAGGCACAGAGTGATCAACGTGAATTGGCTTTACTTCCAAACCGTCAACCTTAGCGGTGTCGCCTGTTCTAAACGTGTGGAACTTTATACCTTCCACGTTGAACTCCAAATCTGCCTTGCGAATTTCGCCCAACGCGGTCAGAATGATTTTCGTTGTTTCACCACAGTGGACGGGAATCTCCCTTTTAATAAAGGATAGGTAGGCGGAGTGGTCCATATGGCCATGGGATATGAATACAGCGTTAACGGCTGGGGGCTTTTCGTCAAAACGGTAAACGCCTTCAAGTTTAGGCAGTATTCCAAGTTCCTGAAGGCTTTTCTCGCTTTTAGGCGAAAGAAGTGGGGGCGAGTAGTACTGTTTCCTCAGGGTGAAGGACATCCCGAAGTCGAAGAAAACCGCAGTGTCCCTGTCTCTAATAAGTATTTTATTCCCGCCGACTTCGTTCACTCCACCGTAAAATGTTATGGTTGTCTCATCCTTAACCATTCTTAAGCTCCTCAACCCTAGCCTTTCGGCAAATGTTTGAAATAGCCAAGATTATATGGGGGAAGGCAAAAACGCTAAAAACTTTCGTGTATTTCGGCTTTCCAGCAGCTTTAACAGCTTCTATGTCTCCACCTGCCTCCAAATAGCCCTTAATGAAAGCCCTTGCAATAGCCTCCATGATTTGTGTTCCAGCAAGGGGTGGTGCATAATGCCCAACATAATAGAGGAGTTCAGCAATGTCCCAAGCCTTATCACCGTTACGTGAAGCCTGCTCAAAATCCATCAGGCAGACTTCCCCATTCTTACTGATCAGTATGTTTTCGGGCTTAGTGTCGCCCAAGGCCACGTTGAGGGAGTGAACCCTCGCAATAGTTTCACCCACCTTCTGAAAAATTTTCAGCTTCTCTTGGACACCGCGGCCCTTAATCGCCGAGTCGAAGGTTTGTTTAACTATTTTGTCTAAGGTTTCTCCCTCCAAATACTCCATGAAGACAAGCCTTTCAGCGTGATTTACCCCGAGAATTCTCGGAACGGGGAAGCCATTGGAATATAGGAGCTGGTTTATGGAGCACTCCCTCTCAAGCCTTGAACGGCCTAAAACAGCGAAAGTTCTTGTGCCAAAAGTCCATAGGGTTAACGGGAACCACTTGACACCCGACCAGTCCCAAAAACTTTTAACAACAATCCTGCGCTCTTCGCCATCGACAACAACCCTAATGAGGTATACATCGTTTAAAACTCCACCTAAATCCTCAACTTCAATAGTGGCCTCTCCGTCTACATTGAGAAGCTTTTTGGCTAAATCATAGACACCCACCCTTGAAGCAAGGGAAGCGAGACCGCTGGCCGTCGGCACAAACAAGTATTTTTTAGGGTCTTCAAGCCCACGTTCAGCCTTAAACTTCAATCCCTCGCTTTCAAAAAACCTAAAACCTGAGAGAAAAACTGCGTTTTCCGACAATGCCCTCAAAATTTTGGGGAAACCTCCTAAAAGTGCCATGAGAAAGGTTCTCTGAGTTGACTTTAAAAGGTTTTTGAAGATTGTCCCACGGCTTTTAAAACTTTCAATGCATGCCTTTGAGATTTTAAAGAAGCCGCCGTCAACGTCCTCCAGAACCCGCTTAGCCACCAACTCTTTAATGGCTACAGTGTATCCATGCATCATTTGCTGAACAACTTTTTCGCGTTCCTCTCCGCGCCAAATGTTAGATATCACGTAGTACAGGGGTGGGAAAAGGCGGGCTCTGCTCAATATAGTCTCATACATGAAGTATTCTGGTTTTATGTGGATTTGATGAGAAAGTTCTGGAAAGTCAAGTACAAGGTTCTCTAAAGCCTCGAGAATTACACGCTTTTTCAGTTTAACCTCTTCCCTTTCCAAGTACTCTTTACCGATCAGAGGTTTATATGGGAAAAGCAAGTGGACGCTTAAGGCTTCACCCAAAAATCCATTTTCCACGTCCTTTTCAAAAATCCGCTTGTCCACAGTGTAGAAAATGACGGGTTTATCGTCAAGGAACTTGACGTAGGTCATCAACCCAGGCTTGAAACCCTTAATGACAAGCAAAACCTCCAACAGCGTCTTTGCCTCCCTAAGAAAACTATAGGTGTCCCAACATAGACAGGCGCCGCTAATCTGAAGGTTATGGGCTATTTGCGTACAGAAACGGATAATCTGTCCCTCTAAATCCACGGAGGATTTCGTCTGTTCGCTAGGCAATTTTCCACCAGTTCCCATATGCAAAATGGACGCATTTCCAGATATAGTTAACCCATGTGGCTGGCGTTGAGGACTTTTCCGTAATGTCTTAGGGCTTTTAGAGCTTGAACGCCTTTCTCCGGAAGATTGTAGAGGGGTATAGGGCTTTCGCCAATAACTTCATAAACAAGTTTGAAGTCCTCGCCACCAGCCGGCACGTCTACAACGGGCTTTTTGGGGTGTTCAGCCGCCACCTTCGGGATAATCTTGGCGTCTTCAGGCTCGAAGAAGCATGATTTAAGCATGTTTATCACGAGAACCCCATCAACGTTTTCATCGGCTAAAACGAGGTCTAAAACCTTCTGGAACCTTTCTGCCCGGGCATCGGCTATCAAGTCAATGGGGTTAACTGGGTCCACACTGGGGTAAGCCTTTTCAATTTCAACCTTAGTTTTCTCGGAAAGCTTGGCAAGCTTTAGGCCGTTTCTAACCACGGCATCTGCAGCTAAAATCGCTGGACCACCAACGTTGCTCACTATAGCCACATTGTCGCCCATCATGGGGGGCTGTTTGGAAAGAGCTAACGCCGCGTTCATAAGCTCCTCCACATCTCCAACGCGGATTATTCCAGCCTTTTTGAAGGCGGCGTTGAAAACCTCGTCGGAACCAGCCATGGAAGCCGTGTGCGACTTTGCCCTGTGGGCGGATTCCTGGGTTATGCCACCCTTCAAAGCTATTATGGGTTTTTTCTTCACAACCTTTCTGGCCTCTTCAATAAACCGTCTGCCCTCTTTTAAGCCTTCCATGTATAGGCATATAACCCTAGTTTCCTCGTCCGCGCCAAGGTACTGGATAAGGTCGGTGTCATCTACATCCACTTTGTCGCCCATGAATGCAACTTTGCTCAGTCCTATACCGTAAAAGCATGCCCAGTCGAGGATACACGCGCCCACCCCACCGCTTTGAGAGATAACCGCTATATTCCCCCTTTTTGGCATGAGATCTCTCTCGAAAGTTGTGTTCAGCCCGTTGGCTGTGTTTATGATGCCCATAACAGTATTCGGCCCCAGAATTCTAACGTCGTAAGTTTCCTTTACCCTTAATAGCTGTCGACGCTGGTCATCGTTAAATCCGCCAGTTATCAGTGTGAAAGCCCTCACTCCGAAGGCTGCGCACTCCTCAACATAACGTAGGGAATTTTGGGAGGGCAACATGACAACCGCTAGTTCAGGGGTTTCCGGCAGTTTTTCTAAGTCTTTAAAACCGACTTTTCCGTCAACGTCAAGTATGAATGTTTTACCCTTGAAGAACTTCCGCATGTTGTAGACAACGTTTCTGAAAAGCTTGGGCGATGCAAGTCCAACTTTCTCTTTGAAAGTGCTAGAACCCACCAACAGGACGGTTTTGGGTTCGAAGAGAGTCTTCACACTGCCCATTGAGTTAACCTTCAGATTAAATGGAGAGGAAGATTTAGGCGACCATGCACATAAACTTAACCTCAAACGTCAGGCTCTTTCAATCAACTTTATGTATGCGAAAGCCGCCATGCTGGTGAACACTGCTGAAAAAATCAAGACGCTGAAAACCATTTCAGGCGAGAAGGGCGGTGTTCCCAAGAGGAAGGAGCGTATGAGGTCTGCAGCATTGCTTAATGGATTTATCCTTGCAAACTGTACCAAAAGCATTGGAAACTTGCCTTCCCGGCCGAGCTGCTCAATGAGGGAGGACGGATAGAAAACACTGCTACAGAAAAACAGCAGATAGTAAATTAAGCCCCTTGCGGTTACGAACTTGTCGATGCTTCTTGTGGAGACGGCTATGGCTATGCTTAACCCGGAAATTCCCGTGGCGAGGAAGAAAAGCACGGACAGGATTATGGGCAGTTGTATTAATGTTGGGAAACCCACGAAGGCGAAGCATGTTAACAGCAACGGCGACATATACATCATGCCTCGCAGCCCTCCCGAGAGCACTCGTCCAAATGCCAGTTCAAGTCTTGTCAGGGGCAGGCTTAGCAGATATTGGTGGTACTCCGCTCGTTTTTCCATGTTAACCTCCCGTCCAATCATGAAGGCTGAAGCAAACAATCCAGTAACCGTCAGCCCAGGCGCGAAGAAGTCGAAGTAGCTCTTTATCTGTTTGGCTATCTCTGGGTTTAACATGCGGTTGTAGACTATCGCCATGATGAATAAGTCGGCTAGATTCATGCTTATTAAGCCTACAAGCCACCATTTATAGCGGAAAAAGTTTCTAAAATCGTTTTCAAGGATGTAAAGGATGTGCCTTTTCACCGCCAACCACCGCCTTCTATGGTTCTCTCGTAGAGCATTATGCCCAAAAATATGAAGAAGCTGAAAAACAAAACTATCCCCAAAAGCGGCAGAAGCGGATTCCTGAAGGATAAAGCTGATTCTATCCCAACACCCCAACGGAAGAGTTCAGAAGCATAAGTAACTGGGTTGAAGTTGGCGATCCAGCCGTAAAACGGGTTTGCCTCTTTAACAAAGCTTAATGGATACATTGCTGTGCTGAGGCGGACTATCAGTGCGTCTAAAACTCCCATGAGGATGTCAAAGCGATCGCTTGATTTTATAACAACAGCCAACGTTATGCTTAATCCGGAAACACCGAAGGCGAACAGGAAAAGCGCAAATAGGGCTACTAGAAAGTTGAGTGGGTTGGTTATGCCCACAACGTAGAGGGCTATACACATGAGCGGTCCCACGTATATGAAGGCACGGAGGCCTCCTCCGATGGAACGTCCGAGAACAAGCTGTCTTCTTGAAACTGGTAGGCTTAAGAGGTATTCGAAGACCCCGTGTTCAGCCTCCTCATATATGTCGAAGCCTATGAATATGGCTGCGGAATAAAGCGTCATAACGGATAATCCGCTAACATAGAAGCGGAAGTAATCCTCCATGACAACCATGCGGGAGGCTATGAGGCCGAAAAAGGCTATTTGGGAAACAAACCAGATAGCTCTCATAATAACCATGGCTTTATACTGGAAGAATAGGCGAACATCCCTTTCAACAACGTAAAGCAGCTTCCGCGTTTTCAGCCTCCTCCCTTCTCCGCCTCTTCAAGAGTTAAGCCAGTGTAGTGGGCAAACACGTCGTCTAGGCTTGGTTCGCTCATGCGGATCGAGGATATAACAGCCCCCTCTATCATCAAGACGCTCATTATTTTCGGTACAACTTCCTCAACCCTGTTCAAGTATAGGCGTAATGTAGATCCCTTAATTTTCGTGATTTTGACAACTTCTTTGAATTGGCCAAGCTTCTCGACGATTTTTGGTGAAAGCTCAGCTTCAAACTGGATTTCAACGACGTCGCCGCCTATAATGCTGTCTTTCAACCTCTGTGGGGTGTCGCAGACAAGAAGCTTTCCCCTATGCATTATGCCCACCCTGTCAGATAGCATGTCAGCCTCATAAAGCTCGTTGGTTGCCAGAATTATCGTAGTTCCCTCTTCGCGAAGCTCCCTCAGCATCCTCCAAATTTTATGTTTGCCTACAACGTCGATTTGGGCGGTGGGCTCATCCACTATGGCTATTTTAGGCCTCTGAATCACCACCTTGGCAATTTCAACCCTTTTCCGCATTCCACCGGAAAGCGCATGGACGTTTCTGTGGCGGTATTCCCACATGTCCAAGGCTTCTAAAACCTCTCGGACTCTTCTTTTGCGTTCCTGGGTTGACAGCCCGCAGATTTTCGCATGCCAGTTTACGATGTCCCATGGAGTGCTAACCCACAACATTTTGGGCTCTTGGAAGGCTATGCCCAAAAGCTCGCGGACTTTATCCGGATTTTTACGTATGTCATAGCCGCCAACGTAAGCTGTGCCCTCTGTAGGTTTAATAACTGTTGCAAGCATGAGAATTGTTGTTGTTTTCCCGGCGCCGTTAGGACCTAGAAGACCGAGAATTTCGCCTTCTTCAACCTCCAAGTTGAGGTGGTCGACGGCTGTGAATTTTCCGAACTTTTTGGTTAGATTTTCAATCCGGATTATTGGAGGCATTTAACATTCCAGTATGGAATACACAACCTCTAAATGTCTAATACTTAAAGTTTGCGAGCGAGTAAATCCGCTGCATGCTTTTCAGCCTTCTCCATGACCGTCTCTTCGTCCAACGTCTTAACTACCCTATTTTCCACGACGATTTTTCCATCAACTATAACCGTATCGACGTCGCTTCCGCGGGCCGAGTAAACCAGAGCGGCGTAAACGTCGTGTAAGGGTTTTAAGTGAGGTTTTGAAAGGTCAACAAGCACTATGTCAGCCCTTTTGCCAACCTCTAATGATCCTATTAGTCCATCCAGTCCCAAGGCTTTCGCCCCGTTCAAAGTTGCCATTCTCAAAACTTGAAAGGCTGACAGGGCTTCGGGGTTGCGGTAAATATGTTTCTGTAATAGGGCGGCAACCTTCATGGTTTCAAACATGTCAAGGGTATTGTTACTAGCCGGCCCGTCGGTGCCTAATGCCACGTTGACACCTAAATCCACGAGCTCCTTAACCCTCGCAGCGCCCAACCCGAGCTTCATGTTGGCGACAGGCACGTGGACAACATTGACGCCGCGCGACGCTAAAACACGCATATCCGTATCCGAAAGGTCTATGCAGTGGGCAGCCAGCACATGTGTTTCAAAGATCCCAAGCCTATTTAGGAATTCAACTTCGCCGCAGCCGTAAAGCTTCTCAAAATCCCTAAACATTTCAGCAGACTCGGCAAGGTGAATGTGAATGCCGACGCCTAACTGTGAAGCTTTTTCTCCGACCCTTCGGAGGAGCTCTGGACTGCAGCTGTAGGCAGCGTGGGGCGCCAGCATGGTGGTTACACGCCCCTCGGCAAACCCATTGAAGCTTTCAGCGAAAGCCACGCTGTTATTTAGCATTTTTTCGCCCAACTGCTTATCGCCAGCTTCAATGATGCCTTCCGCTAACACACCCCTTATGCCGCTTTCACGGACAGCCTCCGCCACAGACCTCTCATGGAAGTACATATCCGCAAAACAAGTGGTCCCGCTTTTCAACATCTCCAAACAGCCGAGAAGCGCCCCAGCGTAAACGTCGTCACCCCTGAGTTTAGCCTCTAAAGGCCAAATGGCTTCCCTGAGCCAAACATTTAAAGGCCTGTCTTCAGCTAAACCTCGAAAAAGCGTCATAGCTACATGAGTATGACAGTTTATAAGACCAGGCAACGCAGCTTTGCCCTTAGCATCCACAGTCTTTTCAGCCTTAAACCCGCAGGCAGATGCCTTCCCAATAAAGACTATTTTCCCATCCTCAATGGCCACAGCACCATCTTCAATTACGCTTCTATCTTTCATGGGCAAAACCATGCATCCACGAATTAGAACGTCAACTTTCTCCAAACTCCACCCAAAAACTAGAAGGGCAGAGTGGCTAATAAAATTGAAGCTTTCAGCTGTAAAGGTCTCCCTTCTCTCCACAGACTAAAGTTGCCAAACTATTTTAGGAGAAGCGCCCGCGGCTTAATGCCTTCGCTATCCTTAACCAGTGAGCGCAGCGAAGCATGCGCCACGTCGCTACTCAGGTTAGCATCCTTTTGGATTCCAACAGTTCCGATTTTCTTGCATATGAAGTTCAGTGAATCCTCTGTGAAGTTCAAAAGGTTTCGTCCTTCCGCCGTCAACTTATACACTTTCCTCGGCCTTTCATTGCTCATGTCCCACTCGCTTTTCACATATCCGCTCCTTTCTAAGGCGTTCAAAAGCGGGTAAATGGTGCTCGGCCCGAAATATACGCCGAAGGTTTTGCGGATCTTGGTGATTATCTGATAGCCATGCATAGGCTGGTTGCTAAGGAACTGGAGGACTATGAGGTCTAGGAGACCTTTCATGAGTTTAACCTGAACCTCTTTCACGTTATTCATTTACATCTGCTCCTGTCAACCTGTCTAACAGTTTTTCTGTTAGACTTACATGCAATATGTCCATTACAGGACATATCTCAAGTCTCTATAAATACTAAACAGCCATATAAAGCTTCGCACACACCAAAGGCATAAAAAAGCATAACAACACATACCTCAAACCTTCCACAAAACATATAAAAACCAACAAAAATAATCAAAAACAGACACAAAAAGGCAAAAATCATGGAAGAAAGCCTCAAAAAAGAAATTGTACAACACATAATCAGAAACCTACTCGATATCCAAATACTACAAATAATAAACAAACAACCCGCATGGGGGTACAAAATAAAAAAGGAAATAGAAACCAAATCAGGCCTAAAAATACGTCACGGAGTCCTATACCCGTTATTAAAAAAGCTTGAAGAAAAAGGCTTAATCACAAGCCAAAAACAACAACAGGGAAAACGCACGAGAAAGGTATACGTCCTAACAGAAAAAGGAAAAATATACATACAAACATACTTCAACATAATTAAAACAAATGCAAGACAAGGCCTAAAATGAATCGAAGTAGCAGTAGTGGAGCCGCAGTAGCATAATGCGCATACAAACTTGCAGAAAAAGGCATATACCCAACCATTTTCGATCATTCCCATCTCAGAGAGCATGTTAAAAGAGAAGTAGTTCATCTTATATCTCCTTCGGGACGAAAATTTTCCATCAATTTGAAAAGGAAGAAAGTTGCCTGCGTTTCTAGACTAGAATTCGACTTTTTCTATTGAATATGGCTATAGATAAGGGCGCTGAATGAAGAAAAGAAAAGGTGGTAGAAGTAAAACGTGAAGGAAATTTTGGAAGATAAAAACCGACAGGAATGTTTACTTATCTGAAAAGTTAGTCGGTTCAGACGGAGTAAACAGCATTGTAAGAAGGAAAGTTACTAAACCTTTAAAAGCCGCAGACAAGGGTGTTTGCTACGGGTATTTTGCTGAAGGATTAGAAAATGAAGTTATCTCCTTCCACTTTTTACCTCAAAGAAAGGGATACATTTGGATAATTCCTAGAAGAAAGAATGTAAGCGTTGGGATAGGATGCACTGAAATATCACAACTAAGCCAAGCAAAAAAGGAATTTAACACATATATTCAAAAAACTACCCAGAAATCAAAATAGTCTCAAAGTGGACTGCTATGATTCCGAATATAAAAAAGGTTGAGACGTTTCGCAGCCCAATAGCAGGACCCTCATGGATTTTAATAGGCGACGCAGCGGGACATGCACACCCAATAAGCGGGGAAGGCATACTATACGCGCTCATAGACGGCGAGCTTGCAGCTCAAGCGATAATACATAACAACACTTTATTATTCGAAAAATTGTGGAGATGCGCGTATGGATTAAATCTGCTTTTGAGTAGTAAACTCCGAAAATTGGTATATAGTAGAGCGTTCTCAGAGCTATATTGCATATATATTAAACTGTCAAGTTTATTTCAAATTAAATAGTAGCAATGATATGGATGGAAAGAAATGAAGAATCTAGAAGAACCTATTGTAAAAGTCCAAAAGATGCTAAAGAAAGACGGGGCAAAAGGCTGGAACATGGCAAAGGAGATCTTACTGAAACATGAGACGGACAACCCGCAACTAAAACAAGCCTTAGCTTACCTCACTTTAATTCCCGACTACTTCCGTCCAGCCATCGTTTCATATTGTTGCGAAGCCGTGGGAGGAGAACCTGAAATCACGGTACCAACTGGTGCTTCATTAGTTTTGCTTGCAAAAGCCATAGGGATACACGACGACCTCATTGATAAAACCAAAAAAAGAGATGGTCATGTTACGACTTTTGGAAAGTTTGGCAAAGATGTAGCTTTAGTGCTAAGCGACGTTCTCTTGTTTAAAGGTTTTACATTGCTAAGAAAAAACCTAGAAATTGGAATATCGTCATTCACTATGGTTAAAATTTTAGAAACAATTGATCATGTTTGGTTTGAACAATGTGAAGGCGCAGTTTCAGAATTCGAATCGCGGAGAAATCTAGACCTCACACCTGAAAAATATCTTGCAATAATTCGAAAGAAAGCCTCAGAGTTAGAAGCTACCACTCGTATAGGAGGTATACTTGGTCGTGGTTCGCAGAGTGAAATCAATATATTAGGCAAAATTGGAAGAATTCTTGGAATGATATCTCTTTTAAGAGATGAAATTATTGACATGTTAGAGTTTAATGTCTTAAAGCATAGGATAATGCACGAATCGCTACCTTTACCAGTCATTTATGCAGGACAAAAAGCCGACGTTAGATCTGAAATAATTTCATTAATATCAAAAAGAAAACCAACAATCAAAGACGTGCAGAAATTATCAAAAATTGTGGATAAAGCGGGGGGCATTGAACAAACAGCTTATGAAATTCTCAGAAAGGCAAATCAAGCCAAAAAGTATTTAAAGTTAATTAAAAAGGAAAGTTCGAAGTTTAAAATACTTATAGAATCTCACGTTTTATATCCAAAAGATTGGAAAGCTGTACTTGAATCGATATGAACGAGTCTACCACCAGTTTTGTATTCCTCTGGCCGGAACTTTAATTTTTTGCTTCTTAGACATTCCCCTTCCTCCTATGCATTTGTATTTGTGTTGTACTCTTTATTTAAATGTTGTGTTCTACACATGAACAAAATAAAATCTGAACAAGAAATATACATTTTCAGTTCCTAAGTTTTAATTTGAAGCTTAAAAAAGGAAATAGTATATGTGAGCGAAATGCTTCATAAAATGATTCATAGCGGAGATCTTCGTAGAGAAGTATACATTGCCGTAGTTCTTTTAGTCAATTCTTTCTCATGGTACTTAATGAGTCACTCTGTTATAGTTAGTATCACTCAGAGAGTTGGTGAGTATAGCATTTATGCACCTTGCTTAAGATTATGTTATAATTTCTCTGCAGTAATTTCAGCCATTTTAGGATCAATTTTGTTAGCCGACGTCCGCAAGTTGCATCTTTTTTACATTTGGATATTTTTTGGGTTAATTGCCTCAGCATCCTCAATTTCCCTTTCTCCTTACTCTATTAAAATGGATATCTACATTGTAACTTTCATGGGATTTTCTCTCGGTTTCGGGATGCCTTTTCTTTTAAGCTATTTTAAAGATGTCACAACCGCAGAAATCCGAGGGAAAACGGGAGGATTAATTTTATTCACAGCATCTATATTTTTTGTCTTTTTTACAGTAATCAAATCGATGTTGAACCAAGTTTTGACAGGGTTGTTTATTACAGGTTGGAGAGGATGGAGTCTTTTAATATTGCATCTTGTCCATGAACCTATTGTAGAACTAGAGGCAAAAAAGCAAACGACACATCATTATATCAAATTAACCCATAATCGTGCATTCTTCTCATATCTGCTAGCTTGGCTTATGTTTAATCTTGTAGATGGCTTCGGATCAAACATTGTTGCTTTTTATGGCCAAAACTTTTACGGTTCTTTCAAGTTTGTAGAACCAACTATAGCCAGTCTCTCCTCTTTGGTTGGTGGTGTATTTTCCGATATCATCGGACGAAAGCAAGTAATAATTTTAGGTTTCGTCTCTTTAGGTATAGCATATGCCGTTTTAGGATTAACTCCGGGGATATGGCTTTCATGGCTTTTATATTCTATCATAAACGGTTTCGCAATCGGGTCGCTATGGACAATGTTTACTATTGTAGTATGGGGGGAAGTTGCTGAACACAAAATTGAGAAATATTATGCCATTGGTGAAGCACCATATTTTTTGAGTGTAATGATTTCATTAATCTTCTCGCCTGTTACAACTTTAATTCCTGAAACAAGCGCCTTTTCGCTAGCAGCTTTATTTCTTTTTTTGGCAGTCATTCCATTGATGTTTGCTCCTGAAACTTTGCCAGAAAAAACGTTGCGTGAACGCGAGCTTCGAAGTTATATCGAGAAGGCTAAGCGGGTTAGGGAAAAGTTTACCAAGGGATAGGTGGACTTTGCTTTTGGTGGAGTTGGGGTTGTTCTTTCATTTGTTGTTGACGACTGAGTGT